>Ga0116231_10000980_pt1 | contig 55784 bp, 40 predicted proteins | sample S1TSphgellanicum_2_FD_89695 | JGI IMG/M metagenome (GOLD analysis project Ga0116231, IMG submission 89695) | Host-associated microbial communities from peat moss isolated from Minnesota, USA - S1T2_Fd - Sphagnum magellanicum MG | ecosystem: Host-associated > Plants > Peat moss > Unclassified...
GCTGGCAATGTTTCAGATAGAAGATCAACCAGTGGTTTCATGTTTTCTTTTGGAAGTGGTGCTGTTAGTTGGAGCAGTAAGAAACAACCAACAGTTGCATTATCAAGCACGAAGGCAGAATACAAAGGTGTAACAATTGTTGCATGTGAAGTAGTTTGGTTACAAAAACTACTTTCGAATTTGGGACAATCAGTGGATGCTCCTGTTATCATCTAGTGTGATAACATTAGTAGCATACTACTTGCTAACAACCTAGTCTATCATGTTAGGACAAAGCACATTGAGGTGCACTACCACTTTATAAAAGAAAAAGTTTTAGCAAAAGAAATTGACTTTATTCGTGTTAGTACTGAAAATCAAGTTGCTAACATTTTCACAAAGGCTTTAGGTATAGACAAGTTAAGGAAGTTTAGAAAAATGCTTGGTGTACTAGAAGTGGATTTGAGCTTGAAGGGGAGCGTTGAGAATTCAAGCTCAACTAGTTAGGTTTTATTAGTTATTGGAGTAGGAAAGTAATTAGGTTACTTTCATAAGGTTGAATTACTTTCGTTACTTATTTTAGTTTGGTTATTTGTGGTTTGGTCTTGTAGTTAAATACCTTGGTGTTGATGGTTTGCTTCACTTTTCTTCATTACATAAGTTTGTGTATTTCATGTGACAAGAACCTTGGAGAATTCTTGATGTTGTGTTTTGTGTTGTGAGCATTATGTTGTAGTTTCCTTTCAATAAAGATTTATGTTTGCACTTGAATAGATCTCCTATTTGTTAACAACTATAACACTACCACATCCTTTGTCCCATACAAAAACAATATCATATATTCATACAATAAAACATTTATTGTCTTTCCTAATTAATTACTACCTATTACCTATCATATTTACTACATACTACCTAGGCTACATACTTATAATCTACCACATAACCTATTTAATCAATTAATTAAATATCCAAGCTAATTAGTTGATTAATTAATATAAAAACATTATCACATATTCACAAAATAAAATATTTATAATTTAACTTGCCTAGCACCTATTTTACCTACTAGTTAAGCCTAATAAACTTGCCTACTACTACCTATAGATAATTTAGGTCAATTAATTAAATATGTACAGTAGGTTAAGTTACCAACATACATAGGCCGACATGATTTAATTTAACTTATTAAGCTTATTTAACCTAGTTTACTTACTAACTTAGAATAGTCTTTTCTAACAACCTATTAGCTAATAAATTAATTTGTACACTTTGAATTACAATAACAAAATTGTTAACATGTCATCTAGTCATTTATGTATAGTTACAAAAGCAACTTAATTGTCAACCATCAATGGATGCCACCAATAATGAATGATATTACAAGTTTTCTAAAACAAGTAGCAAGAGTAAACAAGTAAAATGAAAACAAGAAACCTTACAATCTTGCCTTGGTTTTGAAGTGTAGATGACTAAGAGACCTCATGAACACCCTCTCTTTGTCTTTATTTAATGATTAATTCTAGAAAAATAAGGTTGTTCAATGTGTAAATTTTTTTTGCAAATGCAATAAACTTGAAGAAGCAAATGCAAAGAACAAAAAATCAACTCAAAGCTTTATTGTTTACCATAAGCCTAATCAAGTTTTACATAACAAGAATGCAACAAAATTTACAATTTGTTCAAATCCTTTGTAGTTAATTACCACTTCAAATGGTGATGATGGTCCTTTGTGGTTTGAAACTTCTAACACATGGAACTTCAAATTCTTTTTGTTGTAATTAGTTAACCTTAAAATAATGACCTCCATCCATTGTGTAACACTCAAATTAACACATGGAACCTTTGTTTACACAAGAGTTGGAATGAACCCCCAACAAGTTTGGTGACGATATGTTTATGGTTTAGGGTAAAAAACGTTGCACTGATCTTCATTATGTTCAAGTTTGAACTGGGCCAACTACCACATACCATGCAACAATGGAAACAATTAAACCATTGCATCAAAAGGAACCCTATCCTAGGATGGTTTGTCATGTTTGGCTCATTTGATCATGATTGGACCCTAATGTTCATTTGGCAATCATCAAGGTAGCCTTTTTTCAAACTAAAAAGTAGGATTTGATGAAATATGGGTTCCAACCTTGTTTTCAATTAATGCTATTAATTTTCAAATATTTCTATTTGTGTTTCAAATGACAATTAATGTTAAGTTGGCAATGCAAATTTTTGTTGATGTGAACTTGTTAACCAAGTTGTGAAGAACCTTTATTTCCTTTCACATTTTTAAAAACAAAACTCTCAAAGTACATCAAGTTGGTTGAAATTGTTGTGCAAGTAATTGGTTTTGTTAAGGACTAATGTTGTTTTTATATGTCAACTTTTATGGAAATTAAAATATGGAATTAATTAATGATGCATTTGGAACTTGCCATTCGCATATTTAGCTAGAGTTATTCACTTTGTAGAACTTTCTTTTGCAAAAGCAATTTAGAATTGGAAGGACACTAAAACTTGGTAAGGTGCAAAAAGTTAAAGCTTGAGGCAAGAGTTTGATGGCTAAAAACTGGCTCATGGCAAGGTTGTCAATTTCCAAACTTTTTTTTGGGGTAGTATCCCTCCTATCTTTTCTTGTTTTAAAAGATTTGTTTGAATTTAGGATGCATGGTTGTTGTTAAGATGTTTTGGATGGCTTGTTCATATAGGCACCAACAATCATCTATTTGAATTTTGATTGGCAAAGTGAAGATGTTGCCTTTTATTTGTATGATCTATGGTTTTTTGGAATCTACATCCAACCCCTTTGCTTGGGCTTGTAGGATTTGTGTTTGCATTCAATATTATTGACTAAGGATTTCTTTTGTGCAGGTTAGGTTTGATGTTGCAATGGGCAGGGCCTTTTTTTTATTGGGGTTTGATTCTCTCCTACAGCATGTTGTGAAAAATTGGATTTAAAAAAAAAAACATTCATTCACAAAAACCTGAGTAAGAATGATGCACTCTAGTTGCAATTCCAACTCAATACTGATTCCTTTAGCAAATCAGAACTAATCATTTTATTTCTATTATCTCTAAAACGACTACAGATTTTCCCACCGTGTAGTTGGGCAGATAGACCCTCAATGTGTCCATGTGCCAATGAGAGCTCCGGCAAGCATTAGCATGTAGCAAACTTAGCTGAAACTGAAATTTACGGGAAAAGAAAACACTGCTCCTATGTAATTTTTTAGCCTCACTTTTTTATTTCACCCTCAAGTCTACGTACTTTTTCAGGTGCTCCTATGTTATGTACTTTTTTAGACTCCTTTATTATTTCACCCTGAAATTTACGTACTTTCTCAAGTGCTCCTATCTTCTGTCCATCTTCACTTCTGGCAGCAAGCGATCTGGAACAAATGCCCAGTATAATGGAGAGACATTCTATCAAGGATTTTAGGAACGAGATTCTCCAGTACAATGTGGTCTGGAATGCGGGGCCATTGTTCACCGTACTCCATCCAGTGTTTTTTTTTCAAACGAGATTCTCCAGTACAATGTGGCGAGCATCTCTAGGCAGATTTCGACTTAACTGGCGAATTTATTTCAAGAAACTCTCAAAACTGTAGCCCGTAGGCATAAATGAGGCGACACCATCGCCAAAAAGCCAGTTTTCTGTCGCTTTTTGGCGAATTTTTTCTCAAATACAGGGAATATTTCCGTTTTCAGAAAACTGTGTCGGCATTTGGCGACTTTTCGCCCAAAAAAATAATTCATTGACTCCACCTTGCAACGAACTGTTCAAATATGAAGCTAAAAGTCAATTAGGTTCTATTACATTAAGGATGTCCCCAATGGATTGCATGAGGGTAACATCTGAATTCCATGGAATTGGAAAATGGAGTTGCACTTGCCCATACCTATGTGTAGGGAATGCAACATTGCATGCTTTCATTTCATTCAATCACAGTAATTTTGTTGATTCTCTTGGGATTTCCCCTAATTTTATTATAACCTAAATTTAAGGAATAAAATTAATATTTCAATATCAAATAATCGACATAGAAATTGTAATTTGTACACTTTACAAAAAAAGGGTTGTTGCAGGACCTAGCCAACCAATGTGCATTCATTTTTATAAAATGTACAATAAACTGAAAAATTCAGGGTTAGCGAAACTGAGTATCTTGTTCCAGCTCCAAATCTTTTGAAATCCATAGCTCCTTCTAAAACTTAATTTCTAAAATCCACATACACAAAACTGGCATATTGAGTCCCCATCGAACTGCTGGTTAATTAGCATACATGCACCAGGGATTTACACACTGTGGCTAATAGAAAAATTGGGAAAATTTGAAATTTTCGTTGCCTAAACCACGAGAACGAAAATAAATACACTGACATTCACATCCCGGAAATTTTCCAAAAATATGAAATGGGACAGTAACCGAACTTGGCGACTCTCTGCACCTCGAGCGTCGCGTACTTCTGATCCTCACGAATCTTTATAGTTCGGAACCTCCTCTGTACCTCACAAACCTTTGGACCATTGAACCGTGCTTCTCAAGAACTGTTGTAGCTGTCAAATTTAACGTTATATTAAGTCTGATTCAATATTGAAAATCCATTTGCTTCAACTCAATATAATTCGACTCAACATGAGTGCTAAAAAAAGGTACCAACGATGGATTCGGAGGTGGATTGCCCCCTGGAAGCAGCAAAGCGTTGTAAGAGGCCACTTGCTGCGGCTTCTAGTCGACGAGAGTATCAGGAGTCGCTACAATTTAGGATGCTCATTTAGGAGGAGGTGTTAATCAATATCCAATTCCATGCAGATCGCGTTGATCTTGCAATACTGACAGCGCAATCAAAATTTCGGGTACACCATAGAGCGTCCGGACAGCAGTTTGTCAGTGCCAGCTCCACGCTTACCCAGTCGCATAGAAAGAATATGCCTAAAGTGTTCCTTTTTCGCTGGCACATTAATAAATCAACTCATTAACTGATTTCAGTCGCCGAGCAGCTGGTGAAGGAAAATCATTACAGCTATTTTCGACGCTGACAAGAATACATTGAACTCTTCAAGGCCAAAGGTTGTGGGTGAAATGTAAATGCTTGACGAATAGGCAACAACCTTACGGAACACGACCAGGCAAAATAGTCAAAGACGCAGGGGTCAAGGATCATAAGATAATTATCGACTGGTCGCTAATTCCTTTCAAAGTTTCAACATTAAATTTCAGTCCCTGTTCTACTCCGATTTCTTTAGTAAATTGATTCAACATTTATTTATACATTGCTCGGCTCTAAATTCTATTGTAAATTAATTGCCTTTGATTTTTTCACGTCAATCAATTCAGTATTAAATTAAATTGTTTAATTTGGATTCATCAGTTCACTTCTGAAGTCACTCTCTTTCTTTCAATCTTTCAGTATAGGAGAAGGTTTTGCGGTAGTACCTTCCAGATTTGAGGACCCACCCAAGGCCAGTAGGCCAAGGGGAGGGTTCCTAAAATCCAGAAGGTACTACCAGCGAAATTTTCACCTACGTAAAAGATCCTGATAAATTGGATTTTTCAACATTTTTTCACCTTTTTGCTTTTTCTAAGCTTCGTTTTCTAGGGTTTTTTTCGCGTCATGTCTACTCATTAAACAAAAAAGGGATCTAACGATAAGCTGTAGGTTTGAATGATGACTAATGCACAATTGAGAAAATTCCCAATTTTGTAGCTAAAATGGAGTTTTCTTGCAGAAATATGTAAAAAAAAACTCAGGATTGGTTTTTTAATATATAGCCAAATCCGGCCATTTACCCCAAAAACATTAATTTATGAAATAAAATTATGATCGTCAATTCAATTTATAAATTAATGATTCCAAAGACACGATGAGAGAAATCCCATTTCAGTCGGCCAAAATGATGATTTCTTCTAAGAATATGTAGAGTAACTTGCAGTTGCTCCTTTAATACATAGCCAAATATGACTATTAATCAAAATATGTAAATTTATAAAGTAAAATCATGTTGACAATAATTTTTCACACTTTTTTTATTTTAGTTTTGCCAAAAAAAAAGAATTTTTGTCCTCAACCTAAAAACTTTAGGGACGAAAAGCGGATCTTTGGAGGAGGTACTTTTGAATAATGAGAAGACACAACAAAGACTTTTTTTTTCTGTAAAGAGGAAGTGAAGAAAATGATGACTAAAAGATGAGAGAAAATGGAAAAAAACAACTTTACCTTCGGAAATCTTGAAGGTACAGTTCAGTTCAGTGAACTGTTTGACTGTACGTTTCGGATTTCGGAAGGTAAAGTGCAAAATTGAGGTTAAGTGATTGTCGTCAATATACATTAAGAAAAATCTACCGGGTCTTTACGGCACTAGGCAGTTTTTACGCACCCTATTTCACTGGTCGCCATACTTGAACCATATTTCTGCCTACAAGTTGACTATAGCCTCACTTCTGGTAACATATTCTCTTTCTATTTTCCACAAATATAACATCACAAACTCTTTTATATTGTTCGGTTGAAAGAAGCACACTCTTTTTCTTTTTGTTTGCGTATGCTTTCACCTAACAAAGTACCTAAAAAGAGAATGACAACCAACTTCATCAAGGTGCAATAAAAACTGCCAATTGGAACTGGTCTTTCTGATCTTCTCATAACACCATCGTCTTACATATGAATCCAATTGATGCAAAATCTTAAATAAACATAACCTAAAAATGTCACACAAGTTGTATGCATGATTATACATGCTAGGGAATCAATCAGGCCGAATGTTTCTACATTCTGCCTATCTTCATTCTTATTCTATTCACCTCAAATGCAAGAAGGGGCAATTTGAAATATACCACCATTTCGAGGAGGGTCTTACATATTCTTGCAGCAGCGGAATTTTGCAAATGCAAATGGATACTGCCGCTGGTAAAAATTGCGGAACGAATCACGCCGCATCTTTGGATGCGTTAGTGGTGAACCACCTTTCAATACATAATGGGAACCGTCAAAAAAATCACTCGAATACTCGGGGTACTCAACCATAGGCTTGAACCCAGGAAATGGCTCAAAAACTGAGGATGTCCATTCCCACCCATCCGAGCGTAGCTTGTGCACTTTGGTTACGTACCCGCCTTGGAGAATCTGGTGATACTCAGCCTCGGTCATGATCCGGCAACCCACAGAGGAACAAAATGCTTCCGCCTCCGACAAACTGACAAAAACAGGCTGATCTGCAACTTTGGACCAATGGTCAGTTGAATCCACACAATGCACATAGTACTCTCCATGCTCTTTGGACCATGTTGTTGGGTGTCTGCGTCCTTGTTCCTTGAGGGACTTGAAATCCATCGGTTGCCAAAGCTCCTCCTTTTCGTACCCGCCTCCTTTCACAAATGCAAGGAACTCCCGCACCGAAACGGGCTTCGAGCTCACAAGAAACTTTTCGGACACGTGAGTTGTGAATTGCGGGTACTCATTGTCCCACATGAAGCCATTGCTGGCTACATTTCCACCCATCGTCACTTTTCCATTGGAGATTTGGACCATATTTCTAGATGGGTATATGGGACACTTCTCTACTGCTGTTGATAGCGTCTTTTTTGTTGTTGCCCCACCGCCATTAATTCCAACGTGAAAGTTGTTGTTGCCATTGAACATATGACGTATTGCATTGGAACCATTGTTTGAGGATTTTTCCTCAAAGAACTTCTTGCGTTCCTGCACGAGCATGTATGCAAGAGTTTCGAGACGCATGTATTCGTGCTCGAGTGCCAGGTTTATTGAGCGGGCGGATATGCAACCATCATCCAGGGCATGCATAAGTAGGACTCTCACATGTTGCACATACTCAATTATTTCTTCACGCCTGGGCCATTGTGCTGGAACTTCCGGATGGTCATGACACTTGGATGGATCGGTTACAATTGGGTCTCTCCCTCGTGAAAACATAACATCAAACTTGGTTGGCATCTCATTGGGCAAAAGCTTCAATTTCGCGAATGCTGGCAAATGTCCACTACAAAGACCAAAGAAGCCTTGAAAAAAGAGTTAAATTCTTGAAACCATCAATCCTCTTACATTTGCAACAGCACACAACCATAGTCCGAAAGAAAAGATTCCCATCATTTGCAACTTAAAAGGAAAATTGTGCGAGGAAAATTTGATCGTTTGTTGAACACCCGTACTCTAGGATTGAGAGTCCACTTACTAGTAGAAGCAAAAAGGGTGGTGCACATCAATAGGTTTCATGCTCCAATCGGGTATGTTCCCAAAAAAGGTGTCAGTTGCTTGCCAGCATCGAACGTATGCTTCTTTAAAAGGTAGGAGCATTTGCGTACCCCATATTTGATCGCGCCAAGCTACATCAATAATAAACCCAGATTCATTCGCGAGATGGTTCAAATCACCGACCGTGAATTTCCTTGACACAGTAACCAACACCCTCTCCCCTGCCCTGCCACATTCAGAAAACATCTGCTATCAAATATTCTTAATCCTCTGAAATGTTTGTAGATTAAACTATATGTAAATTTGAACCTGAAACATTTGGTCCCAGTTTACAACCTAACTACCTACCAACCTCTCCCACTATGGGTTTTTCTAAAAACCTTGAAAACCACAGTTTCATTCAGATGGGCACCTGGTCAGAGTCCATACACGTGTGGCCAAAGGTGAGACCCTTTTTTTTACCTCCCACTATGGGTTTTTCTAAAAACCTTGAAAACCAAAGTTTCATTCAGATGGGCACCTGGTCAGAGTCCATACAAGTGTGGCCAAAGGTGGGACCCTTTTTTTTTACCTGATGTGAACTGGGTGTTGGGGGAGCTTGAGGTCAGCTGGAAACTTGAGGTATAGTTCAACTTGGCGCAAGTGTTCATTGATGTCAACTTCGAGGACCCATGATTCCTGATCCTCGGTCGAAGCTTCATGACCCAATAAAGCAAGCGCATTGCGCATCCCATTCTTTATGAAACGGCCTATTACGCCCCCCTTGTCATAGTATGCTGCTCTGAGCCGTTCCTGATCCTTCCACATGTCTAAACCACCCCTCCATAGAAACGGTCATGAAAATTTCAGAAATACTGGAAATCCCCACTGATGTCTACATCATTGAAAACATGTAGATAAAAGGAAGATAACCAAAATGAACAAATCAACTTCCATCTCTGTACTACCCACAACGAACAGAAGCTGAAATTATGATCACAAAAATCACAAATATTTGCTCCCAAAAGAAACAACAAGCTTTTCGGTGTAAAACTAAATAGAATGGAGTGCATGTGGAGCATTCAATCATTACCTGCGCACAGGAATACTTGGCAATGAGTACCAACAGCACCAACAACGTCACAGAAAAACTGAACTGCAGCTGATCTAGAAAGATTGCCCACACTGCTACCGAGCCACAAAATGCACAGATTTTCATCTGGGTAACGCTCCCGAACAATCTTCAAACCCTCCATATAATCAGCTTGCACCATGTCCAGGTCTTCATGCCGTAGCCCATCCACTTTGTGTATCAAGTTATTGTAAGCTTCTTCCAAGAATTGACGTGAGACATCGATCCCCGCATATCGACACCTGAGGAAAAAATGTACATTATTTACAACAACAAAAAACACCCAGTCATCAATTCTCATCAAGTGTTGAATTTACACTTGATGGACGTTGGAATTTTGTTTTCACATGTTATATGCATGGCGGTGGGCAGTTCGGCACATGAAGAAAATACTCAACACACATTCAGCATGGAGCAATGAGAATTTTTCTGGGGAATGAAAATATTCACCTTCCATGGCAAGCTTGAACGGCGGACAAGATTTTGGCAGTTTTGCGAGCAGTGCCACAACCGAGCTCAACAATCACACTATCGGGTGGAATTCGTGTAGCGATTTCATCCGCATGTAGTTCCAGCAAGTGGTCTTCAGCAAGGAAAGGATAATACTCCTCCAATTTGGTTATTTCCTCGTAAATCTCAGACCCTTTCTTGTCGTACAATAGACTGGAGGGAATTCCCGTGCTCCCCTCCGAGTTCTTAAGTCCCTCCAGCAGTTGATGCACGGTGGTGGTTGTGGAGTCCCCATCATGTGATGACGGCATTTCTGCAGCTGATTCCTCAAACGTCCTCTCGGATTCTTATTTCCTCTTCAGTTTGGCTGGCTATAATCACAATCCCCCACCCACAATTTAGGCTGTTTAGAAGAAGAAAAAGAATTTAAGAATAGTCCTGGAATCACCCAATTTATGCAACACTCAAAATCTGCACAAGTGGCAAATATCTCAGATCCTGTGGAGGAGCAACAGTAGTGATGATCCCCAGGCAAGAATGAAACTCAGGAAAAGAAAACATGCTCTCGATGAAGAAAACAGACAGCAAACAGAATAACACAAGGGAAAAATAAACAAGGAGAAGAAGCAAATCCTTGGAGAAGATGAAACCCAAAAAAGAAAAGCAAGAATGTGGTGTGGTTTAGAGAGAGAGAGAGCGAGTTGAGTTTAGAAGCTCAAACGCAGTGGGTTAAATTTGGTAGAAATTGAGAGATCCAACAGCAGCAGCAAGGATTGTTGTTACGTTCTGGAAGGGAAGGGCATGCCAGTGGCTTGTTCTTCTTCTTCTTCTTCTTCTATGAGGAGAGTACTGAGTTTGTGACAGTTCTAAAGGAGAGCAAGGAGGAGCAAGAACACCACAGCTCTGTGCAAGCCTTTCCAGCTGATTTATCTCATGGCTGGCTGACCTTTTGTGGCTTCCTGCTCTGCCACACCCACTTCTCACACTGGGAAGATTCAGCTTGCACCTCGTGCATCCCTCTCTCCATCTCTATCGATCTATTTATCTACCCAGCTTCTTCCCCCTCCACCACAATCTTTCTGTGCAACGAGGATGTTTTTCTGGTGGTTGGTTGGTTCCAAAGGCCAGGGGGGGAGGGGATCATGACAACAACCACAACAACAACACCAACATTGTCTGCTTGACAGCTGTGACACCACTCTGGACAAACTTCCTGTTTTTCAGGAAGAGCTCCAAGATTGTTTTTCACACACACATACAAAGAGACACAGAGAGACCCATTTTGCAAATCGAAGCAAAAGTCATAGCTTTGCAAATCATGGTGAAGCCAAACTGCAATATCACAGAAAATCAAAGAGTAGCACTGCTTTAAAAAGGGAAATGAAATGGCCAGGGCATCAATCAGCAGAAAAAGCATGCAAACCAATTCTTCGACCCACAAACCCAAAAAAAACCCATTGCAATTTATTTTTCGAACTCTCAAAACAAGATACTCCACTAAACAAAAAAGAACCAGAAAAAAGAGCAACAACAGCAGTGGATCACCCAGGAAAAACAAGCACACACAGTGTGAAAGTTCATAGGACAATCTATCAAACACAACAGAAAGAATTTTTGCAACTGATTTCACATTCCTACGGATGAGAAATGGGGTGGGTTTGTCTCCATACATGTGTGCGCAATCTCTCAGAAAATGCTCTAAACCACGACTGCAATTGACACAAAGTGCATCAATATTGATGGTGACGATGATGCACAGCAGCAACAGTTTGCTAGCTGGTTGGCTGTTGAGCTTGAGAGAAAAATGTGACAATGTATCAAGGGTGCTTGCATACTTATTTATACCCATGGGAGGACGTTAAATCAGCAATGGGTCTGTTATCGTACAGTGGGGCATTAATCCCAGAACGACGCGGATTTGGTTGATATATTGCAGGAAGGACTGTACATCAGAAGGGGTGTTACAGTTATTGGCAAGAGCAGCATCATCAAGGCAGGTGCTGTGATTTAGAACCCAATTGTGAGCGGTGTCCGTTGATTTTCAGAATAGGTATAAGTCTTTAGCGTTAATTTTCCTTCTGCAATTGGCCACATTCGGAGTGAAGAAAAGGTTGAAATCGTCATATTTAGACACTGGCTAGAGTGATGAGGACCTTGTTGCGTTCATACAAACCAACAAGTACCCTTACGCTAGGGACATACCCTTGACTTGGGACCCCAAGCATGCAAAGCATAAGTTGTACAAGGCTTCACACTACAAGGAGATGCAAGTTGTTGCCATACACCATGAATCACAAATGATCCATGGCCAGTAAGTAAACTAAAACTTAACTATTCAATATCTTTTCAATTTTAAGCATTATTGTTATTGCCAAAACGACCCTTTGTGTGCAGGGTATAGAATCCATGGCACCACAAAGGAAAGACTTTGGGCACAACCCATGCATTTAACACTACAAGCCCAGGGCATCTATGCGTTCTAGCATGCAGTTCCAGCTGCTCAATCAGCACTGAAGTTTCCTGGAGCTATGGGCATTAATAAAGACATACATAGTTGTAGTGAAGGACAGGCATAATGCCATCATCCATACATTGTAGTTTTGTATGTCCTGGGGATTAATTTTGGCCGGTAAATTTTGTATCATTTTCGTCAAGTTTTACCCATAGAACCTAGTGAGCGAGAGGCACGGTGCCACCTTGTGCATTAAATGCTAAGTTTCAGCATTTCATAAGCAGATCTAATAAAACTTCCTTACTTTGTGGATCTCACTCAAAGAGGGGATAAGGGGTGAAAAGAGACATTTAAATGCATCTCTTTTTTTCCTCTTGAATTTGTATAATCTATGTTAACCTTTGTATTCACTTTCACTTTGTCTTTGCATGAACACATAATATCCTTATTGCCAACAATCCAAACATTTTTTTAATGAAATTAATAAAACTCTAACTCTTTGGTTTATCCAAATCATTGATATCAAATAAATGGGACAACATAGAATATTTCTTATTTGTATATATATTTAAACAATTATATTCTTATCTCATTTTCTACTTGGGATTATTATTTGTCCCACCATAAGTACTCCTGGAAAGCCCTCGTCAAGTAGGAGGGGTGCACCAAAGTGGTTTTGTAATGTTTTGACCCCATGGTCACAAACCATTGAATAACAATTTGAACTTTTTAAATATTGAGCATATCAAATATGGAATAATCATTTTTGAATCTCAATATTTAATATAGGCATCATTGAATGATTCATGTAACTAATGATAAATTATTGAACAATTAATATTGAAAATAATTGAACAATAAATATAGTTTTTATTATGACATTTTGTGGAGCGAAATAAAGAGGTTCATTTTTTAGTACATACCCATTGTCAATGTTTCCTTTCTCTTTGAAAGCTCATATAACACATTCCAAAAACAATAACAATAACAAAAATAAAAATGGAGAGAAATATATATTTTAAATGATTTAAAAGATAATAAAAATACAAGTAAACCACACATGGGTATGGCATTTTGTGAAGTACCCTTTGCTTAAGATATATAAATTGAGGATACATCACAAAATGCATACCTATATGTGAGACTAGAACTTTATTTTCATCCAAGGCTCAATCGAAAAGCAAAATAGATGTCTGCAGGTTTTCACAATACTTCCATATTTCGCAACAATTTTTATGCCTATGTTGCATAAGTCCTAGCTAGGTTGGGTGGGTAAGTAGGTGCAATGGTGAGTAGATAAGATGAACATAGGTAGACGAAAATGGAGGGTAATACTTTGAATTTTCAAACCAAGGCAACTGAGGTCAAGGTTGAAAAAGAAATCAGAGGAAAAAAATGAAAAAACTTAAATCAAGGGTCAGCTCCCAAAAATTAGTACCTAATGAAAAAATTCAGTCCGTCCAATGGACAAAACAGCCAATTGGTGAATTGATGAGTGGTCATTACCTCCCGCCTTCAACTATAGGTTGTGGCATGTCTTCACATTTGGACAAAAGAAAAGGTTGAAATCCTCATCTTTAGACTATATAGGTTGTCGCATGTCTCCACATTTGGAGAAAAAGAAAAAGGGTTGAAACTATGGTTCCCTAATACAAACTGGTCTGGAAAAGCTTCGAGTTTAGAACAATGTTTGTTCAGCAATAGACAACTAACTGCGTAGCAAGGTTAACCAATTCAAGTCCCTGTTGGTCCTTATTGAGAGGAGTCACACTTTGGGTGATTTGAATTGAATGGAATGACTTGATTTTCAACAACACTAGGTGACATGAGAACAAAGTGAAGAAAATTATTTGGGAGGGCGTGATTGATTGACTATGGAAGGCTTGAGTTCCAGGGGCATCCTGAGAATGAAAGTAGGTTATGGGAGGGCCTTCGATAGGGTGTCAGGTACCCATCATGTGACCTGCTTGTGTGATGGTGGGAAGGTAAGGTGGTGTTCTCAAGGGCCTCTGGTGATAATATCTGGCTGATAATTTTGTTTGGTCTTAGCGGTTGGGGGCCCTCCCCTGGCCTTCTTGTTCGGTTCCCTTTCTGCATTGACGGTTTTTCACAGCCTTAAAGTTCGGCTCAATTTTGCATAGTGTGTTTTCAGGTCTGGTGCCTTCTCAAATGTGTCACTGTACCTTTCGGATTTCAGAAGGCACCGTACAGCCTGTCACTGTTCCTTTCGGATTTCAGAAGGTACCGTACAGCCTGTCGCTGTTCCTTTCGAAATCCATGCCTTCCAAAATCCGAAAGCTACAGTTTTTGATTTCATCTTTTCAGTTTTTTTATCATCATCTTTTTTTAAATTCCTCTACAATGAAGATGGCACCATGCAACCTGTTAGTGTCTTCCTTGTGCCTGAGGAGATTTGCTCCATTGCCATGATAAGGAAGGCATTGAGGTGTCTCAGGAGATCCGCTCCTAGCTTTGATTACGGACGTAAAGGGCCCATCTCAGGAGATCTGCTCCTAGCTTTGATTACAGCAAAAAATGTGAAGGGGACACCTCAGGAGATCCGCTCCTAGCTTTGATTACAACAAGGACGTCAAGAGGAATAGAGTAGAAAGATGGCAGAAAGAGCTGGAAATGAAAAATTGAGGTGGATTTCACTTAGGAGAAGATTTCCTGAGGCGGACCTCAAATCAGGAAGGTACGGGTCACGAAACATTCTCCTATGCAAAACAAACAAACTATCCTTGTCGGTGAGGTCAGAAATAGGAGGCCCTAGATACGAGGTTCTTAACAAGCATGAAGTAATGTCAAGTTTCTTTTGCAAAAGTTGTGCCAGACGCCGCATATGTATGGATTCTTTTCACCAAGTGCAAGGGATAAACATCCCCGCTAGTGGGATCTTTTTGGATAAAACCTCAACCACTTGGATGGGAAAAATACAAATATTGGGTAAGTGCATGCACTTATGGAAATGTGCCCTTAGACTATAGGGTTTTTTGTGCATTATTGAGTGATCACATGAAGACATTAAACAAGGCCCCCCCCCGCCCTTGGATCTCTGTCAGGCGCAGAGTCCAGGCCTACTTTTGGAGCGTTGCATAATTCAATTTGTTCTGCTCAATTTGAGTCCCAGCTCCCAAAACATTTTAAAACTGAACCAAGGGCTCCAGTGAAACCACTGCCGGTTCGCAACAGCAGCCCATTTTCCAGCAATTACACTGCAGCATTTTCTCTCTTATTTCGTTTCTTTTTTTAGCAGAAGATAAATCAATGTCTGTGTAAAACCACACACATTGCACTGTCGCTCGCTCGACGATAGAATAAGGAGGAGCAACAACACAAGGCCTTTGGACAACTAAATCAATTAACTCCTCTTACAAAGCTCCATGGGGCAATGGGGTCAGCGTCTCCCAAAACTATGTTTGCCTACCATGTGTGGCCCATGGGCAATACACACTTATGGCTTTTTGCACTTGTGATGACTTTCCTCTTTGTATACCTAGATATCGACTTACTCTCTCCCCTTCTTCTTTAGGACTCATTCAAACCCCAGCATATTCTTTCTATGATGGATAAATTTTGATGTCCTCAGTGGAACTCCACTGGTATATTGCAGGGCATATTTTGGATGAAGATAAGTCAAAACATGTCAGTTTGGCTCAATCAAATAGTTTTGGCCCAGCATTTTTGCACAATATGATCAGGCCGGGAAAAAGGCACATCAAAGCTTAACCCTTAAACGACATTAGATCAAAAACAGTCCCATTTGAAAAAGGGACCAGCCTATACAAACCTTCCTAAAAACTACCTAAAATCTCAGAATTTGAGAAATCCAGCTCGTAGAGTTGTAGGTGACTTCAAGTCAGATTTTTCCATGTGAAAAAAGGGAGATTTGGTAAAAATATGGAAAATCCCCACAGTTGAAAGTGAAATCTTTTTGGTTTTGGGCAGCCTTCACAATTCCAACTTTTTGGAGATTTTGATCTTACTACCACTCTTCAATGATAGAAAAATTTCATGCACAGACAAAAGACATCCATATGAATCAGATGAAAAAAATTGCACAAAAAAAGGCTTTGGATGAGGAAGAAATGCATGGTCAAAGATGCATAGAAAGTGCATCCACACATAATGAAGCAAAGACAAGTTTTTGAAAAACTGTTTTTTTGACCCTGCCCCTCCCACATTCTCATTATTTTATAGCATGGATAGATAAAAAAAAACACTGGGAAGTTGGAGTTATTAGATCTGCCCAAACTTGAAAAAAAGTGTCACCTTGGCTTGAGAAAGATGAATAGGAGATCAGAATGATGCAACCCTGTAAAACTTTATTGATAAACACCTCGTAGATTAGGAAAATGTACAAAGGGATAAGAAAAAAGAAAAAAAAAAGCTAGAATTTACAAGATGTCAAGTTAGCTAAAACTAGAAGTCAAAACCTATCCATGTCAAAAGTCGATCGCTTGTAGTAGGTTGGCCATATTTTTTCATACCAAAAACCAACCGCTTGCAATAAGTCAGTTGTGAAGATGGAAGATGTGTCTTGAAGGGGTGGAAGTCGGGAATTAGCTAAGCTTACAGCTATCACCTGACTTAAGATGGACGATGCTTGTAGCCTTTGCAATGTGATTGAAAAAAAATTTCAAAGAAAAGTAACCAAGATAGAAAGAAGAGGGCCCTCTAGTCCTTTCAAACTCCAAATGGCATTGGCACAATTGTGTAAAAACACATCCACTTACTTATGTAAACATCCAAATATTTCCACTATTAAGGGGAGAAATTGATCGATGGGATGTCATTCACAATAGTTCCATTCTTTGGTTTGAGCCGCATCAGAAGTAACAAATCTTTGGGTGGTGCAAGATCGAAAAAATAAATCTACTCATGTTGGGTCGATAACAACAATATCAACTAAGGTGCAAGTGTCATCTTTGATGAGCACAATATCGACTCGTTGATGGGAGGAATTGAACGTGTTTAAAAGAAGCGCATGTAATTGTTCTCACCCCATGTGGAACCAACATCATACACAATGGCAGCAAAGGTGTCGCAAACTGTATCATAAGTTTTTATGCACTCATTAACATGAACACAATGTAAGAGGTGGATACCTATAGGGTCAATGGGATGTGTGCACACACATTGAAAGATACTTACAATTGAAGGATGGGGCAGTTGAAGTTGTATTCAAAATGTTGTGGAAAAAATTGGGAAAACTAATTGTCAACCTAAGAAGATTGGCCGAACTATAAACCAAGCACCCACCCCTGGGCCAAAACATGATAGAATTTGGGCATGATGGGCTTCAAATATCCCATCAAAAATCATGTTGGAAAGGGTAGATGGTGTAGACATTCCGAGATGGAATATTAAAATTGAAACATTTTTTGTTCGATGAATTATTCAAACAAAAAACGACATGCGCGAATTGGGAGCGATAAGAAATCACATGCTACTTTAAGGTGTTGTTATAAAAGCAAGGTGTTAGTAGCAATTCATGCTAAGGCTTTAAGAAGGAAAGGACATTGATCAACCATAAACCTAATAGCTATGATTGAAACCACAAGGGCCCAACTCCATAAATAGGTTGTTAGGGCAATGGTGGTTATCAGTATGAGCTCGATATCATCAAAAGTTATTAGAAAAGAGACTTGTTTACAGGCTAATAGTCCTTTTGGGTTGTCAAAAAATCCTAGACCCAAGAAGCACCCCAATATTTGAATGAAAGAAGAGTCAAAAAAAATGACAAACTCTATGAAGGTGGAAAAAGGAGGTGTACATTGTAAAAAATATAAAGGCTATTGCACGAAACAGTGAATTAGAATTCCAAAAGCTACCTGAACATCACCCATTCTAGGGAAAAGATTAACATGTTGAACATCTTATAATAAAACATTTTTTATGGAGGATGATGTGAATGATGAGGTGTTCACTGAAATTTCCAAAACTCTAATTCCTTCTGATGGGGTGGTAAACTGGGATGGGGTGTTAAAGTCAAACGATAAACTAGAAGGTGACCATGCTACACATTTATGAGGTTGGATAGAAAGATTGATTGCATAAAATTTGGCCTAAAAATATTCATATGCAGATGCTACAATAAAAAAGGGACCTATGATGTGAGTGTCATTTACAATGGATGAAAATAAATAAGAAAAAAAATGATTGACTATACAACACAAAACTTTAAAATGGGCTAATGCAAATAGTGCCCCTTCCAAATGATCACCTTGATAAGTTCCCATGGCAAAGAGGATGACTATGACATCGCCTTCATGATTACAAGGGCTATAAAACAAAGGAAAAACATAGTGTGACATGTACCCTATAACATAAGATTATCAAATTTTAGGTTGAAGATATGTAAGTAAGAAAATGAGTGGGCAATAAACCAATATGGTTCGTTAGATTGGTTCAAGTGGGTTGCTATTAATAGTCTTTTACATTTTGCAATCCTAGTTTCAGTTTTATGGGTGAGGTTGCAAGAAAATGAATAACCCTTAAACTTAAAAATACATTGCCATCTTCAATGCAATTTTTATTTTTTTAAATGATGAAAATTTCAAAAAGTATTCTTCTCAAAAAAATCATTAATGAAAATGAAAAGTCTTCTGAAATATTCTAATAATTTTTAATTTTCGAAATGAAATCTTCAAATCAATTGATTATTAGGGAGACATGTGCTGAAGCTGCCCTGGTACTAGGGTAACTAATCCTGGATGTGAGAAATACTCTTGCAGGGCCACATACTCAGCATGGGTGAAGTTGCTCTAAGCATTTCCCGAGCAGTCTTTCTCAACCCCGCCTCCCTCCCTCCCTCTCCCCTTCCAAATTACCTAAAAGATTTAGAAAAAATTATTTTATAGTGTGAAACATGTGGGGTATTGGGATAGTAGGTTTTGGCATTTACTAACTACCTTAGCAACAGAAGCTCCCAAAACTCCAGCCTAAATTGGAGATTTGTTCTTTCTTGGGACCACTTTTAATAATACACGTCTGTTCTGCACAATTTTGGTTTTCAAAAAAAAACAAATTTCAGGAGTAAGTATGTATGTGGAGTTTTGGTCTTGGAGATGGAACTTTAGCCACTTGCCACCACTTTGATGAGTAATTGATGGCTCACTGGTATAACCCTTCTGCAACCACAAAAATGTCCCAGGTTTCAAATCAGTGGTGTGCAACTGGAACTCCTGCTGGCCCTGCCATTTATATTAAAAAATATCTTAAGGCAAAAGCAGAATTATGGAAATTCTAATATTTCACCAGGCAAAAATAGAATCTTTAAGAAAATCCTCTGAAAGAAACCAAAATCCTTCAAGGAATCATAACTCTATTATAACTAATCTCAAGTTTCAACACAAGCCAAAAATATCATGTTTGAAAAACCCTCATATAAAAATAGACCTATTACCTAGGGGCCAAAGGTCCCTTAAGCTATATACTCTATAACGAATCTAAACACAATATCCTTGCCTACCAACGCAAGGCCAACGAAAGACAAAAACAAATGAGAGGATACAAAGGAAAGGTAATAATAGAAGGCACGAGTATAATGCCCTTGCTAAGTTCCAAATTGAGTGAACTCTCCTCTCTCTTTTTTGTCTTGAAGTTGCCATATGAAGAGACAAAGCATAGTTAAGAACAAACAGAAGGCACGAGTGTAATGCAAGGTTGTAATGCCCTTGCCCAAAGCGCTGAGTGCCAAATTGAGCAAACTCTTCTCTCTCTCTCTCTCTCTCTCGTCTTATATGTTGCCAGATGATTCCCCAATGCTAGTTCATCTTTATTTATGTCAGATTTTTCATGTAGATGCACATGGGAAAGGGGTTAACCCCTAAACACCATTCGACATTTTCAGTCCCAGTTTGAAAGTTCAACCAGCCCTTGCAAAAGGTCCAGAAATGGCCGTGTAAAACGTGGGACTGTGGAAGAAAATCCAACTGGGTATGGTTGTGGATGACAACGTCCAGAAACACCCATCCTGTAGAACATGGGATTTGGGAAGATCCAAACTCAGTAGCGTTGTAGACTACAAAACGGCCAGAAATGCCCTGTAATACGCGGGATTTTGGAAAATCCAACTCAGTGGCGTTTGTAGACTACTTCAAGCTGGATCTTTCGGTGCAAAAAAAACAAAAAAGAGGGTGGCAACTGTTTTGTCAGGTGGGAGTCTAAGGTTGTGCTTCAAACCCAAATTTTATTAAATTAATTAATTAAATTAAAAGAAAGAAGAAGAAGAGTATATGTAATAATAATAATAGGCATGGATCCAATGTCTAAAGGTTGTAATGCCTTTGCCGAAAGGGCAGTTCCAAAAATTGAGCTAACTTTCCTCCTCTCTCTTTTTTTTCTTGTATTGTTGCTACATGAAGAGACAATATAGATAATAATATGAGGCACAAGTAATAATGCCCTTGATGGAAGGGCAAAGTTCCAAATTGAGCAAACCCTCCTCCTCTTTCTTTTTTTTGTCTAGTATGTTGCCATATGAAGAAAAAAATGTACAGTAAGACTAGAGGAGGGGTTTAGGGGAATAAGGGCCTGTGCAAGCTAGTAGCCTAGCGTTGGGCCCAATTTTGGTAATGCCCTCCTTCACAGGCCTTACCAAGCATAAAGACATAAGTTAAAACTTTCTTTACAAATGAACAATCAAGATTTTCCAATGATATATAAGAATTTAACACAAAATATTTTTAAATAGTTTCATAACCAATAACATCTTATTTTGAAATGGATTCATTATCCTTCATAGAAATGTGATTATTTGAAATGGATTTGTCATCCTTCATAGAAATGTGATTATATATTTTTTAAAACTCCATTTGGAAAATGCTTTGATTTTTTTTACGCAAACTGAAATTAAGTGCTAAAATAATGATTATTTAGAAAAATATGAATATCACAAATACCATAAAAGAGATGATGCTTTAAAATGGAAATCAATATTGATTAACAAACATTTCATTGTTAGCTATGAATTTACAACTAAGCATAATATATCATCATTTTGATTATTACCATTCAAAAGTAAGAAGGGTTCCAAAGAAACTTTGCACAGACAACAACCAAACTTTGAAGAGGAATGAGAAAAATATTATGCAACATAGCATACTACCCATTGTGATTCCATAATCCAATTTCGACATAATGGTTGACTAAAATGCTGGAAGCTGTTATTAAGACAAAATGCATTAACAATCTTACCCAAATCATCATAGATTCCATCCACACACAAAAAATAGAAGACAAGAACATAAAAGCTTTTAAGGGAAAGGGGAGCAAAAATGAATATCTTTTCATTGGTGTTTTGAAGATGCAAAATAAAGGAACTTGGACTATAGGAGACTAGAAAAATAACTAAAAGAAAACATATAAACATGAACACAAGTCTATCGGAAGAAAAAACAAGTCCCACACACAAAAAGGGAGTAAAAAATGTTGCTTTGCTATCTTCATGAGAGCTTGCGGATGACTATTAACATTTGCATAATTTTGAAAAGGACATACAAAGAGTAAATTAGCACAACAAAAAAAACACAACACAATTCAAAGCATAGAAAAAATGGGTAGAACAAGAGCACAATAAAAACCTCAAACAAGCCCACAAAGTCAAGACACCTTTTATCAAAAGCAACAGTTCAAATGTTCACAATCTAATAGCCTTAAATTGGAAAAGAAGTGAAAAATTGAGTTGTTAGGGTATTTAATCTATAATAATAAGGTTAAATTGAATGGTTAGGATTCTAAAATATCTAATGAGTTCAATTTAAAATGATTGGACGAAATTAATTAGAACAATGATTGTGGATGTATATTGTACAAGAATGAAAAGGGGTAGGCAAGAGTACATTGGCTTGAACGGTCAAAATATAAGAATACATTGGCTTGAATGATCAAGATTTAGAATATCAATGACTACAATCAAAATTTTAAAAAGCAACTTCTTCATTGGATCTAATAGTCATTATCATGCCCATCATCACTTTGATTAACAATCCAAATCAAATTAATATTTAGGGTGTGGTCAATGATTTACCAATGGTTATTGGGAACCATGTCATATATCTAACATGAGAACAACCAGTAACTATCCAAAGAATTGAATCATTTCAAATGTCAACATGTTTCATTGATGATCAAATTTTCTCTTATCAATGATCAAGAATGGACAAAAAGACCTACTTATTCAACCTTCTTAGTGTTATATTTACGTCTCTTTCTCCACCACCTTCTTCAATGGCTTTGTTTGAATTTGGTTTTGTGCTTTACAAAATATAGTTTTGCAAAGCATAAAATGAGCTTTTGTTTTTCCTTCTTTTTTGTTGTGTCTATTTTTTATTAGAATATTTGTCTTGTTTTTACATTCTTGCAAAAGGTTGATGGTGATCCAGTAGCTTTAATTTTTATTCTTGTCTTCAATATTTTTGTGTTCGTTGTTTAGTGTTTTAACTTTTACTTTTAGTTTGGACTCTAATGGATAACTTTATTTTTCTTTTAGCCTCCTATTTTTGGGCCTTGGTAAGTAATGCTTGAAATGACATTGCCTATTGTCTTTTACATTTTTGTTTCATTTGATTTGTTCCTCCCTTGTTTTCTTTGTTTGGGTGATTATCTTGTTTCCTATCCTCTTGTGTTCCTTGCTTATGTATGATTTTATTTTATGTGATTTGTCTTGTTTGACATTTTTGGTTGTTTTGATGTTTCTTGTCATGTCCTTGTCATGTTATTTATGAATTTTTTTCTAAATCTTGTTTTTTCCTTCTTTGTGTATGTTTTTTTCATGCATCATGTTAAGTCTTACTAGTAGTCTTACTAAAGTTTTTTACTACATGTCATGTTAGGCTAGGTATTAGTTTAAGGACACCCCTAACTTAGTGAGGTCCATTTATTTCAATCTAGTTTAACAACTCATGTGAGCAAGGACATTTGGAAGTTTGGATGAAAATTAAACCTTCATTCTTGTCTTTGTTTCCTTTTTTTCAAGTAAAATAAAGCCACTTCCTAACCATGTTAAGCATTTTATCACAAAAAAATTAATTTTAATTTAACTCAATAAGTTGGTACAGACAAAACTTCTTTTCATAACTTCAGAAGCTCACAACCTATAACTTTCAACATTACAACTTAACAATAAATAAATAAACACAAGAAACATGAAAGTTTTTGTAATCTTCATCCAAGCTTCCAAATGTCCATATTCACATTACACAAATTGTTAAACTAAATTGAAATGAATGTTCACTAACCTAGAGATGTCTTTTGATTAAAACCTAGCTTAACATGATAATGAGTAGGAATGATTTGTTTCATACGAGGCTCATTGGTCTTATGAATCTTCTTGCTGCAAAGATTTCTTGTGAATTATGAAGTTGTAATGCAAGATCAGATTCTCATGACCCATTAAAAGCACATTAATCATGTTCTTTTACTTTCCTACACCCTTGTATAGTCTCCTAAGAATTGAAATTTTAGTTCCTTAGATTTTGAAGTTTGTTGTGAACTATGGCAACAAATCACAAGTAAATAATATTGAAGCTTCGAAGTTACAAAATTTTGGAACACATTGTTACACTACCCACTAAATACATTGTGCCTAATGGTTGGACAATAGAGGCATCATGCACAACTTCATGTGTTAAGGAAGAGAGTGTTGTTGAAGGTTGTACAAAAGTTGTTATTAATGTTGGTTTTGCTAACATGAAAGTGGGACGTGGAGTAGTTATCAATGTTGGCTTTGCTAACATGAAGATGGAACTTGGAGTGGTTTGGTCAAAGGGTTTGTTTCATCGGCAACAAGATAATCATCCATGTTGAATTTTGCAAGTCCATCTTCTTGAGCAAAAATAACTTTGACAACTTACAAGCTATCAAATACCTTGGTGACAATGGGCATCCAATTGGAATGAGTAGAAGAAAAAAACCTTTCCAATTCTCATTATTCATGTTCTTATTCCCTTGGAACTTAATATATATTAACCTACAACACCAATTATAAAATTAATACAAGTGCCCTAAATTAAAATAAAGCCCACTCAAAATTCATCAAATGAATTATATCAATTCATGTTTTAAATTTATTGCTAATAATCAAAGTCCATGAATTCAACATGGGAATCAAACAACTTCAAATGGTTCATATTATTGTTGATTTGTAAACTAAAGATTGAACACAATCTACACATGTATGAAAGTCTTTTATTTAAAGCATTAAATTGTAGTGGCCAATTTTCTCACTATGGTGAGACAAATAAATCACCTTTTTTTCTTCTTCTAACCTATGCATAATACTATTAAAACATCTATACCACACATCAAACATGATTCCTAACAATCTCTTCAATTTTGCACATATTTCAATCATTTAAAGGCAGTCACATCATCTACTGCAAATGTATGTGCACCTTTTTATTCATATAAATCTAAATGTGACTAGCACTAGGAAAAAAAGGGCCTTTTTTTATCAACCAATTTTTGATTACATGTTGTCCTTGAGTTCATTTCAATTACATAATTATATTTATTTCAACTAATTTGGTGGACATTGTTTACGAATGGATGAAAGATGAGAATTCATCAAGTCTAAAAAAAATTGTCTTTTTGCAAATGTTGTATGCAACTATTAACTAGTTGCATAAGACAAGTTGCACACAATTATGTATATTGTATTTATGTAGATAGTATATATGGTATAATTTATATTTTATACATATGCATTATTTTAAGGGCATGCCCATGGTGACATGTGACAATTTTAAAATCCAATTGATTATTTATTTCTTAATTAATTAAGTAGATGGGTCATAGGTAAGTAGGATGGTAGGGTTAGGCTAGCTAGTTAATAGGTTTACAATAATCTAATTTTGTGTTTGGATTCAGCCTTGAAGGTTGAACCTTTTTCATTGACTCATCCCATGGCATTTGGTGTTTGTTTTGTGAACAAGACAAATGCACATAGTTATATAATGTGCACATTTAAAATCTAGGGCAAAAGATATGGGATAAAAAAATTAATTGCAAGTGCAACCAATGTAATTGCACAAGTAGAAATTAGCCAAAATGTAACCACTACATTTGCAACTACATGCAACTTATAGTCATTGTGACTAGTTCTGAAAGTTTTTACAACTATAAGATCAAATTTCAACTATTTTGGTCATTGTTGCGACTTTGATGCAATTATTGATAACTTCATCCTATGGGTTGGATGATTTTTATGTCTATTTTCATCCATGAATAGGCTTATATGTCCCATTAGCCACAATAATCACCAACTAGTTGCATTGAACTAAAGATATTTTACGATGACTTAAAGGTAAATTTGTAATTTGAATTTGAGAATCAATTTTTTAATTCTGAAAATTGATATTTCAATTCTGATAATTATTATTTGATGCTGAAAATAGTTATTTCAACTATAAAAACTATTACTTGAATTTGAAATTCTTAATTGGATCTGAAAATGGATATTTCAATTTTGAAAATTTTATTTGAATCTGAAAATCAATTTCAATTTCAACAATTTTTATTTCAATTTGAAATTTGTAATTTGAATTTGGAAATCGAATTTCAAGTTCAAAATTTGATATTTGGGTTCTAAAAATTTTCATTTGAATTTGAAGATTGATATTTCAATTCTGATAATTATTATTCAAAGCTGAAAGTTTTTATTTCAATTATAAAAAATATCATTTGAATTTGGAATTTTTTTTTGAAGCTATGAATTGATGTTCAAGTCTGAATTTGAATCTAAAAAAGAATATTTCTGTTTTTATTTTTTTTAATTGTGTAAAAATGGATATGTAAATGTTATGTGAAATTTTTATTTCAATTTAAAGTGGACAGTTCAAATTTGAAATTTATTACTTGAAATAAAAATATTTCTAGTTCAAATTATATATTTGAATTGTGAAGTTTGAAAAACATTATTTGAATCTCAATTTTCATATTTGAATTCTGAAAAGTGATTTTTCAATTCAGAAAATTTATAATAAAAGCTATAAGAAATGAGATAGTAAGAAACTAATTAATGACAAAATAACTAGCAACTAGCTTCAGTAATAATCTAATAAATATTCTTATTATTATTATTAAATATATTTTGTATTAAAATGTAAAATATTTAAATACTAATATTATACTTTTTATTATGACATGAATTATTACTAAAAATACTATTATAGTTACCAAAATTATTATTTCTATTTTTATTAGTATTAATGTTATTATATAGTAATAATAGGGTGAATAAGTGAGACAATAATAAAAAAAAATAACTAGCTAGATTATCTACTAGCTACAATAATAATAATATATTATTATCATCTATTGAATTTTATTACTTATAGTTAGTAGGTAAAGTAAGGCATAATAGTACATTGGGTACTAGGAAGTAGTTGCAAATAAATTATGACTAGGTTGGTGACACTTGCAACTAAAATGTTTATCCATATCTTTTGTCTTTCATTATTTTCATATGTAATATAAATAAGTGTACTAGAAGGTTTCAAAGTGGAAGTATCATTCAAAGGATGGACCAATAAAAGAGGCTTGAACCTTGAAACTAAAACCCAACATAAATATAACATGTATTTAATTAATTCCAAACTTTGAAAAAGTCCGAAAATAGAAACAATCAATTTTGAGTTTAAAAATAAATAGAATAACGTCTTCAACCTAGTGGGCACTAAACAAAGTGTTAAAATGACAAATTTTCATAAGAATAATTTTTCACCATCAAAACAATTAACATACATGACAACAAATCAACTTGGTGGTCACTAGAATTTAAGAACTCAAAGATTTTTAAAACAAAGGAAATAACTAAAACATGCATAACATCATTGAGTTTTCATGGTGCCCACCAAAATCAATAAAGCACTTTAAAAAAAAATTAATGGCAAAATCAAAGGACATAATTTGAAAAATCTACTAAATTTTATGTCATTCAATTTCGTAAAGTATCAACAAAAGAATTTATGATAGGTACAGTTCATGTATTTCATAAATCATTGGTGGAACATTGAACACAAAAGCTTGGGGGGCATTGAGTAATTGAAAAATATTATCTATTAGAAAATAATAGTAGAAATATCATCTATCTAGTGGCCACCAATGGGTATCATACTCCTAGCTTGAAACATATTATGACATATACATTGGACATTTAACCTTGAGGAGGAAGAAATTTGCATATTATGAAATAAGAATTTCACCTTGTGGAACCGACAACCAAAGTAAACCTCAAATGCACAAAAAAACAATGTTTATCAATTTATTAATTTTATAAAAATACAAATATGAAAAACTACATAATTGTCATATAGGAATTCGGAATATGAGTTATTGAAACTAAAATTCAACTCTACAAGCAACTCAAATTAAGGAAACATCAAACCTTTTAGACCAAGAATCAAATATGCAAATGCATCCTTCGCCCCTCTAAATAGAAAACCCAGTCAATAGCATGACTTTCTATCTGTTAAAACTACAAACACCTTCGTGTAGTCTACAAATAAAGATTGGAATCCACTATAAACAAAAATGAATAATTGAAGCTTCCCCAACCTAGAAACTTTTGACAAAATAAAAGATAAAAATAGATAAATGAACCAATGTGAAATGAAAGACATTGAAACATAAGTGAAACAAAAAAAGGAAATGTTTATTTAAGATGTCAACTAAAGGAAGTATGTTATTTCCAAATCCCTGCTTGAACTACCCTCAAATTGCTTCAATCGAGCATAAGATGAACATTGAAAAATGAACAATGAACACATATTTAATTATTTAAGATTTTACAAAAGTTTGAAAATGCAAAAAAAAAAATTAACAATGTTATTTTTTTGAATCTTTCAATTTATAAATGACTTAGTGGCCACCAAGACATGGTTGTTAATAATAAGGAAACTTTACAGCTTTTGAAGAAAAATTTACAATTTACATCCCAAGTTATACAAATTAAACCTTGTGAACAACATGGGAGGTTTTTTAACAATAAGTAAAAAAATAAATTGGAGGATGTCAATTTAATGAAATACAATTTACAAATATCAAACATACATGATTGGATTGAATCCAAACTAAATCTTGAGGCATGATGGCCACTAGGCCTCAAGAAGAAAAGAAACTATAACACAAAAAATATATAGATTACATAACAAGTCTATTTAAAGAAAGAAAGAAGTTGCAAAATTTGGAAAATTCAATACATAACAACTAAATAAAATTTATTAAATGTTTTAGATACAAATTGAACCTAGTGGCCACCAGATTGTCAAAACACCTCATGTAATTTCTTCAACGGTCTTGAAACAAAAAATCCATTATGAAAAAAATATTTTTTCTAAAAACCTTAATAAATGATAGCCTAAATTAAAAGCATAATTTGAAATAAATTGAACTTGGTGGTCACTAAGTTGTCAAAACACTTGAATTAATTTCTCTAAAAGTCATGGAATGAAACTCCATTATTCAAAAATCATTTTTCAAAAAAACCCTAATAGAAAACTTTTTATGAAATATGAAAGATAATGTCAAATCCTCCAAGTCTTGTGAGTGTCCATGCTCAAATATGCAACAACATTAACATCATTTTGGAATTAAAAATTGAATGGCCAACATTTTTTCTCCCCTTCAAAGTTGCAAACAACATTGTGCAATCTATGAACAATAGTCCAAATTTATTGCAAAAAAAAGTTAATACTAGAAAACAAGGGCATATGAAAAGATATAACGATGTAAAAAGTTATGCCAAAAAAATGATTTACAAAATGAAAATAAAATGAAATAATGAAATAAAATTATTCATAATATTTAATACCTAAAGACGGTAGGATATTGCAAACATTGTCATTATCACTACCCATATACTAGAGGAACCAATAATAATTCTTTGAGGATGAACTTAATCGAGGCTTAGAATACTTGACCATAAAATCATAATGAACTTGAACCATTTTGGCCAATGGCGATCCAACCAAGGGTGGCCACACATAGGATGCAAGGTCCAACCATTACACCTTATTCTGCAACAACATTTGTCCCCTGAATGATTCAAGAAAAAAACCACTCCATTTGGAATTCTAGAACGCCTTGCTAAGTTCATTGTCAATGAATAATGTTTAATCCTCCTTCCCATAAGGCAATCCACGACAACCGTAATAAATGCATTTCAAGTCCTTTAAATAATAATGGGACCCGGGTGAAATTTTACCACCAATTGTTTTGGAGCATTGTTCATGTCCCCAAATGAAAATGAACCGATCCATGAAATTTTCAGGCAATGAACATTGGAAAAACCTCTAACACATCCTCAAGTTTCATATAAAAACAAATTACGAGATAAAACTTTTCAAATGCCTTCACAAGAAAATCCTCTACTCCAGCTCTAACTTCCATTTTGGCCTTGTCAACATTTCTTCCAAACACTCTAGCATTCCCTTGCAGAACAACCAAAGGTGGGAAATAACACAACACACCATTGACATTGAAAATCAACAACTTTTTCAATCCATAAGGTGATGAACATACACACAAACGTGTTGAATTGCCTTTGGTCATTGTTATGGGCTCTGAAGACACATTTAACTAAAACAACAACAAAATCTATTAGCAAAAAAAATATAGTTTCATGAAATGATAATGTGTTATCCAAATTAAAATAATCAATTCATGTGCTAAAAATATTATTAGTTTTTTGGTTAAATATGAAATACTGAAAACATAATTGTATCCATTAGCCACTAGGCAACACAATGATACTAGAAAAAAAAAAAACAAAATAAAGGAGATATTCAACTCCCTTAGCAATATAAATCAAGAAATGTTTAATGGTTGCCAAGCGTTCTACATTAATAGAAACTAAGAAATGTTTCACAGTCGCAAGGTGTTCCTTAGCAATATATGTTGAAAAATGCCTAATGGCCACTAGGCGTTATTCAGCAATAGAAGCTGAGAAATGCCTAGCACCTACTAAGTGTTCCTCTACTACATAATCTATTGTATAGTCTATAGATTCAACTAGTTTAGGAAATAAAAAAGACTTACAAATGTTTGTTGGCCATTTAGATTTTTTGAGGATGTTAATCCTTCACACTTTTGAAGTCGAAAGTTGTGTGAATCAAGTAGCTATCACAAGAATATAGGAGATATGTTAATTCGGAGATGGTTTGTGTTTGACAATGAGTCATAAAACTAAAAAAACATGCAGACATACACACAAGGACACTAAGACTTTATGACTTAGATGCTAAGAAGTGGACTTTGAGTCAAATGCAAACATGTGAAGGTCAATGTCCAATCATAAACATACACACCTAGATTATACTACAAGTTATACACAAGGAAGTATAATGATAGATTTGTCATTCATACAAACAATGCCAATCACACAAAGATGGCCAATCACATAATGACATAGAGAACTTGAATGATTAATAGTTGTACATAGAGAAGGCAAATCATAGATAAAAACTAGGGTAAGTAAACAAAGATGGACTATGGTAATCAAATAGAGTCCTAATTACAATGAGATAGAGATGGGACTATGGTAATAAAATAGCCCTAACTATAATGAAACACATACTGACAAACACAAGCAAACACAAGCACATATGCAAACATAAGGATTTGTTGATGCACACATTTTCATTGGTAAAAGTACATTTAGGAACAAACACGTTTAAAATGAATCCCTTTGACATCGCTTATCAGATAGAGACACACTTATGCATACATGAAATAAACATTGATAAACAAACATACATAAGATGAATAATTGACAAGTGCAAGGATTGGGTGAATTTACAAGGTTTGGACATTTGAAAACTTTTGGTCTCTACTATTTTTAAGACTTATTTGATATTTGGAATGAAAATCAAGGACCTTTTTGAAAATATTGAGTTTTTTTCAAAAGACTCAATATCCTTCTACACAATGATAACTTTACAGAGTGGTGCAAAAGGATGTCAAGTCTTTTGAATGTCGTGGCATTCTAACAATTATTCTTTGTCCTAAACCTTTGAATTACACATGACAAGAAGGATGAAAGCCCATCCTTCAAATTCTAAACCCTAGAATTGCAAAAATGTAGATGCAAGCGAAAATACCTAATAGTGGGGTTGGTTGTTGGGTTGTGAGGGCTTGAACGAAGTTGGAGTGCTCTTGATTGTTGAAAGTTGCCATGGACACAAATTGCCAATCTAAGTTCGACCTTCGTTGAACATGTTTGTTTCACCGACATAGTGTGAGCTTTACCGAGCGTGTTTGCTTCACTGAAAATATGTGAAAGGGAGAAAAACAATGAGATGGGGAGAGGGAGATTGTTAAAGTGCAAGAGATGGGGGGAGTGAGAAAGCATAATAATGAAGATAAAAAAAACAACTTAAGGTGAGATATTGAGGAAGTGAAAGAGATGGAGAGCGCAGAAAGAGAGAATGCAAACGAAAGAAAGAGATGGAGATTGGAAGAATGAAAGTGAAAAAGCAAAACCCTAACTGACTATTGTTTGAAGGGTGATGTTTGGATGGATGGAGGCTAGACGAATCAATTGACGAAGGGAGGGAAAGATGGATGGAGGCTAGATGGATCGATGAAGGGATGGATGGAGTGTTGAAAAACATTAAAATTGGGGATTATATTTTATATGCCAAAAACATTTATGAAGGTGGAAGGAAAAAAATATATCTAAGAAAAAGATGAAAATAATTTGGGGATTTATTTTTTCTCTGTCAAAAAAAATTCCAAGTTGAAGGAAGAAAAAGATGAAAATTGGAAATTTACTTTTTAGCTAACAAAAAATACATAACTCTATTTTATGGAAAAAAAAATTAAAATTGAAGGTAGAAGGAAAAGAATAAAATTTAATGTAATTTATGAATAATGATCATTTAAACTAATGTATATTGCAATGTCCAAGCATTTTATGGTTTTATGGTAAGATTACTATAAGAATGTTTAAGTGGTTTAGGGTTTGGGTTAAACATGATTAGGGTTTGAAGGTTATGAAGATGTCACGTTTAGGGTTTATGATTAAAGGAATTTACACGGTTTGTGTTTAGGGTGTGAATGTATTATGGATTTAGGGTTAAGGTCTGAATTTTCTATTATGTCAAAATGTTCAAGTTTCAAGTTTTGGAGGATTAAGGTTTAAGGTTTTTGGGGAACTTTAAAGGGAAAAAGTTTAGGGTTTAAGGTTTTTAAGGTTAAATAATATGGAACTTTAAAGGTTTGGAGACAAATTAAGGTTTAAGGTATTTAGGGTTTCAAGGTTTCAAGGAGTTTTGAAGTTGGGTAAATTAGGGTATGAAGGTTTGGAAGTTAAATTACGATTTAAGGGTTTTAGGGTTTAGGGTTTTGAATGTTAAATTGTGCAATTCAATGTTATCAATTCTTAGACTATTGAACATACTAAAAATGAAATAATGTTGAATCCCCTCATGAATGTGAGGATGTGTAAAATGATTTAAGTGTTTGAATTTATGAAATAATAATTTTACAATTTTAAATGTTCATCATGATTAATATTTTCCTCAATAAATCTCCTTTCAATAATTCTTTGTTATCCTTTTAACAAAAGTGATATACAATTGATATTAATGTGAAGATAAATATGTAGGAAAAATTCACCTTCATTGCTTTAATGAATAATTCATCATTAAATTATTTATATTTTGGCAAATTTCTGGATAACGTTGGACAAAGATCAAGGATAAGTTATTGGCCTACATTCCTTTTCAATTAATTTCCCAAAAATTTAATTACTTTTGCAAATTGATAAAGAGTATAATGTCAACACAAGATCACTAATAAATTGGATTTAAATTCTTGAATGAATAATTAATGATATTCTTTCTTTACCAAATGTGATGGAATGGATAATGTGAAGAAAAAGATTAAACTTGATAAAGTGGATTAAATATCTTTCTAATTAATTTATTGATTAGATAAAGTAATTATAATCTTAACAAATTTGATTAATATGGTAATGGATATCTTTCTAATGAATTTTCATTAATTAATTTAGCAACTTTGATTACCATACTTATTAATGTGAAGACAAAGATTTAGGACAAACTAGCCTAGTAGTACATTGCATTTTTTAAATAATTTTTCATTGATATTCTAGCAAATTTTTTGCTACAATCATGGATAGTGGTAATGTAACCGAACATGGGGTGACCGAACAACGTTGCTATTCTGATTCTGATCCTGATTTTGTTTGCACCATCGTTTGGTTGGCGGCGCATTACTTCTCATCACTAAGACGCTGCATGGCGGCTGCGCTAGTTTGATCATGGAGGCTCACCACATTTGAAGATGACGGCACAGAATTATGGCAAAGGAGGTGCTGGCATTGATGGTTTGAGGCGGTTGGAATGCAGGACGGCAATTCAAAGAGTAGGCGGCTAAATGTTGAAAGGGGGATCTTGGAAGTTGGAAGAGGATGGCGGCAATTGAGGTCAGTTGCAGAGAGTTTGGAGAGGTAGAACAGGCTATGCAGTTCAAGAATTGTACAGAGAGGAAGTAGGGACAGGAAGGAAAGAAACAGAGAAGAGGAGAGAGACTTTGGAGAATGATCAGGAGCTTAGGAGATTGCTAGTTGCTGATTTCTTCCGCTGCGTTAGTAACCAGGGATGGCTAGCTCCTGAATTTGGTGAGAGTCTGATTGTGAGTAAGGATTGAGGTCGTAGAACGAAGAAGTTTGGGAAATGCATAGGATAGACAGCTCGAGTGGTTTGCTTTTGGGGAGAGCTCGATTGTAGACAGAATAGTTGTCAGTTCATTGTTCAATGTTCTGGAAAAGTGGATGCTTGTGTTAATGAAGACCTTTTTGTGCAATCTGAATTATGCATTTTCATCCCGAAAGTTCTGAGTAGGAGTTGTGTCTGCAGAGGTTCGGGCGAGTATGTTGTGCTCTAGTGATGAATCTCTCGTGTGGATATGGATCAGTGATGTTGTTATGTTGTTCTCTTGATGTGTAAATACCTGATGCTCGCTCTGTCAGAAACAAGCAGAGCTAGAGGGGTCTAGTTGTTGTGTGGTCCTTCTTTTTTTGGTGACAGTAAAACAAAAAATCTTCCAACACAAAGTGGCCTTAGGGTACATTCACAAAATAAGGAGCTGGGGGCACACCTTTAATAAGGACTTCAATGACAATTTATTCTAAAAGATTCTCAATACATATTAGGAATATTTCATTTGTAAGTTGCAAAAAGTCATAAAAATGTCTTTTTGACCTCAAAATATGTTGCATTATACTCTTATGTGAATATGTGTTTTAAGAGTCTCTTCAAAATTATGTCATTTTCAAGTCCTTTAGGAATCATTTATGAGTTCTTCCAAATAGTAAAAAACATTATAAAACACTAATTATAAAGTTTAAATAATGTTTTTGAGAATTCAAATTTCATTTGATTCATTTCAAATTTTCACATGTGTTTCCATAGTATATTAAAAACATTATCATTAAAACATATCAAAGAAATGTACAATATTAATATAAGTTTTGATACTAAAACATGAAAAACAAAGCATTGGTTACACTTCCTATGGCTCCTATATTTGTGAATGTCCCCTCAACATCTTTTGAATAAATATAACTTGTTAATATTTATCATTTAAAAATAAATTCAATCAATGGAACAAATTTTTGTGAAGACAAAGATTCAAAACAAAATGACATATGAATGTCAATTACATAATTACTTATTTATTATTTCAGAAATTTTTATACAATGGATAGTGCGAAGACAAAAATCCAAGACTAAGTGGCCTAAACATCTTTTGAATAATTACTTATTTAAAAATTTAAACAAAAATTTGATACATTGATGGATAAGGTGAAGACAATTAAAAAATTGCAAAACAATGTGGCTTCAATGTATTTTCAATACATCCAAATAATTTATTACTATAGAAAATTTGAATCAATCAATGTGGATAAAATTGTGAAGACAAACATTCAGGACAAACAAGTCAATGTGGTCTCGACCTCTTTCGAATTATTACTTAAATTTATAATTTCTGAAAATTTAAATTAATGTATATAATGTGAAGACAAAAATTCAGGAGAAACTTGCCTCAACCTCTTTTGACCAATAATTAATATTACTTATTTATTGGTTGAGAAATTTTGATATAATGGAAAAATTATGTTAAGAAAAAAATTGAAGAAAAAATGCCACCTAAGTTTAAGCTAATGTCAAGTTTTGAATTATTATTATTTAATAAATAAATTTATTAGTTTAGAACTTTTTTGATATGTCAATTAAATTTAATATTATATTGATATGGATAATGTGAAGACAAATATCTAGGACAAAGTGGCCTCCAGATCTTTTCAATAAATACAAGTTATTTATTAATATTATAAAAAAATTGAATCAATGGATAGAATTGGGAAGACAATTTAGATCCAAGACAAAGTGGCCTAGATAATGTGAAAACATAGATCGAAGAAAACTTGTGGCTTCAATATCTTTCCAATAAATACAAGTTAATATTTGAATTGATGGATAAATTTGCCAAGGCAAAGCTTCAAAACAAAGACTTACTAGCATGTTTCAAGGTTATTATGAGAACTTTAGGGTAAAATTTATGGTCCATGTGTAGAGTATAATGTTGAAAACTTATTTGAGGGTTTTTTTTGGTTGAATAATTCAACACAAACTTCACCAAAACTTAGACTTAGGCAAGGCTCCCCATATGTATAATTTCCAACTTGAAGTCTTTTTTTTCACATCAATACAATTGTGTATTTGTCCTTTTAATAGTCATAATTCTTTCATTGAAAAAAACACATTGTGTTTTGAAAATAATATATGAATATTATAAATTTGATTATGAATAAATGGTTTTGATTTATCAATTCCCCAATAAAATTATGATGAATAAAGGAATAATATGAATAATTGTTTGTAATTTGATCATAAATTATTTTCATTAATATTAGTTAATAATGGCATTCTAATAACAATGTATAATTTATTGATTGCCAAAAGTTTCACATCTAAAGTGCGTTTCCAACTTTCTATAGTTCTTTCATAATAACAGTTCTTATAATTATTTTGATATTAACACATTGACAGTTAATATCCAAAATTTTGTAAAATTAATGATGTCAATTGATACTAAGGCATTGAATAGAAAAAAAGCTACCATCTAAAGCTACAATTTTTTTCATTGTCCAAGCCTAATGCAAATCCATACAACCATGGCATGGATCGCATTCTAAACATGGTAGGTGAATGACATGATTGATTCCAATATTTGGGGTAATAAATTTTTTAACATGTTTTAGTTAATAATATGGTCATATCAACATATTAAGCTTTCAAATTCAAATATGTTAGATTGTTTGTTATTGCAACTTTCCCAATTGCTAGTTTATATCCATAATTTAGTTTGATTATTAGATTTTGCTAGACTTTATGATTAATATGTATCCAATTACAACTAGACACATAATCAATAGTTATAATTGGATAAAATACATATTAACTACCCAATGTTGGTCTAGAACATTTATTCTAGATCAATCTCTTTAACTTCAAACTAGATGTTAAATTGAAATTTCTTGAGTTTAAAATAGGGTAAATATCATGTACACAATTTGATAAAGAGAGCAAAGATGTGTCTGAATGGGAAGGATGAGAAATTCAATCACATTTTGGTTGAAATTGGCAATGTACATATCATCTGTATAGAGGACTAAAATGTGTATCTATCAATTATTGTTGAATAGACTAGAAGTTTATGTTAAATTGGCCAAAGAAAGTAAATGCAATTAGTACAAAATATACTATGATGAAATTTTCCCCCAATCTACCCCCTTTGTTTTAATTGACATGCTTAATTGTCATTATAGACTTAAATATTCAAAAAAGTTCCAATAATTAAATGTAATTAATTATTGTTAAACTTCCAATTAAATTTGTTTAATTGACTAAAAATAGTCTACATTGAAATTACATATTAATTTATATAGTAGGCTCAATAAATACCAACTATTTATATTTTAATATTTTCATGTAAGTCTAGGTATTTTGCTCTAGTAAGTTCATGTGATGCACATAATAAATCCCAAAATGGTACTATCACTCCACGAAATGATTTTCAAACAAAGAGACACTAGACCACATGGTGCCCATTAAATCTATCAATTTCCACTAGCACATCCTAAGAAATGGGATGTAAATTCATGATAAAAGTTCTAGTTTATATAACAATTTTTTCATCACTTTGACCTAAAGTTCCCTGGTACATAGTTTCACAAATATCATGTTAAAGGGTAAAATCTGTAAATTAATTAGATTAAAGACATATGCATTAGGTTAGTAACTTAAAATAATTACTAGTGGTAGACTTAGTACTATCCCTTATTAATAATATCAATTTTTAATTTAATTTAATATGATATTAACAAGTTTTTAATGTACAAATAAATTATATAAATTTTCTCACTGCTTACAAGTCTTTAAAATCTATTTTATTTTGAAATCACAATATCAAAATTTATTTATAATATATCATACTATTAACTATGAAATTTCATTTCAATTTATATTAATAATAATATATAGTTTATCAAATATGCAAGATAGGTGAATCAAATATATATTGCCAAATTTAATAACGTTAATAACAAATTTGGTGCATGGAATCTAAATTTGAACATTGGAAAAACAAATATTCAATTTGAAGTGTTTATAATGGCTAGTGTCGGGTAGGTTTGATTACATGGGGCTTGTGGATGGACAATAGTAATAGAAGGTGATGAGCCATGAAAAAGTTGAAAAAAAATTATCAAAAGTGTTCTATGTTTTTGGGGCAGCTTAATGCATTGTGTTGTTAAGGAATATATAAGTTCATGTTATATAAAAAGGAAGTGTTTTTGGGGGTGGGGGGAGGTTAATATGTTGCTTTGCTCTGAGTGAGGATGAAGTGGTTCTATTGAATTTGGTTTTAGACTTTTCTATAAAAGCTAGTTGGTGAATAATCCAACTTTTTACACTTAGGTTGACAATTGTCAATTTTTTTGTAATATGCTAGATTAGTTGATAGATGGGGAATGAAGGATTTAGAGTTGGATCCTATTGTAGATCAATGGTGCATGAGTTAATAAAAGAGATGGAATAGTATATCATGTGTATGTTTATTCATAATCGTGATGGTGCTGGTCACATGCATGCACATAAAATTTTAACATGAGTTTTGAGTGGTTTGGAAACATCAAAATTCCATAAGATTTTCATATTATATAACATCATGCTTAAAGTGCCACATTTACCTAGTACATACTAGGCAGTAGTAGCAAAATGTGGTTTGGAAGCACCAACATTCCATCAAATTTTCACACATAGCAACATGTTTAAAGACCACTTAGTAATTGTTTAAAAGTTCTTCTTACAAGTCCTATAATATGCAAGTTTAGTCCTTAGAGCTAATTTTAGATTTAAAAACCAAAATCAGTTGGTCAATTTGTAATATAAAACTAGTATCATTTTTAATACATGTTTAAAAACTAAATGGGTGTATTATTTAGTATCATTTTGCATGGCAATAGGTTTTTGCATCGTACAAATTATTAATATTCTCACATTGATATTAGCTTGAAAATACCACATTGATCTACCCTAAATCATTTCTGATTTTTTGCAGGTCTAGTTGCCCCATAGATTCTTAATGAAGCATAGTGGCAAGATTGGCACAAAAGTGACAATGTGAAGAAGACACAAAGAAGTCAAACACATGAAATTGTGTATTACTAAAAGCAAAAAGATCAATGGGTCACCCAGAATAAACGTTGGGAATGGATGGAAAGAGTTCAAAACAACTAATGTTTGTTGAAAGTAGGGGACCATCTTTCATTGAAAGTAGTTGTAATAATGAAAATTTGTAATGAGTTCTTACATTTTTGAAGGATAACTTATTTACAATGTTTTTTCAAATCTAATTTAAGACCACAATGTGCATGAAAATGGGTAAAGAAAAGTCATTTTTTAAAGTACTTGTGTAACCCGAAATTAGGTTACATCAGACTCCTGGATGTCACTGATTAGGGAAGTTAGGTCGTTTGTTGATTAAGCCGTTGGTTTCTATGACGGCTGCTTTTACATGAGAAGCTTTGCTGGATTGGGGAGAGGAATTGTACTGAGGAATTTTGCATGACGGCTGCACTGAATGGGTATGGAGCTTGAATGGCGGCTCCAAATTATGACTGAGGTCGGCAATGCAATTATGGAGAATGGCGGCTTGGAGCGTGAGGGAGGCGGCACTGGAAAATTGGAGAAGCTTCTGGAAGGAGCCAACAGAAAGCGGAAGAAAAGATCAGGAGGGCCGTTTGGAGTAAAAAAAGGTTTTTAGTTTTTGGAATTAGGCAGCTAATAATGGTGAGACAGGAGAGAAAAGCTTAGCTATGCTTGAGGTTTTTCTACTGCGTCTGATGTGTAGTTGAGCTCTTGTTGCTGAACTGAATGAGAGGAATCAAGGAGAATGAAAAACAATATGTTGAGGCACCATCAGGACCTTTTTCTTTTTGGTGTGAACTTCTAATGGCCAGAATTGCTTGAGCTATCGAGGGTGTACATATTCTGTGAATAAGAATGAAAAATTTCCTTGGAATTGTATTAGTGTAGAGATGCATGACCGGAAGTGTGTGTTGTTGAATTGCTGCATCGTTGTGTCGGTCAATCTTTGAATCGTTAAGGGATCAGGGAGAGCAGGAAGCCAGTTTGAGTCTTGGAGGTGTTGAGCTGTCAGTTGATGTGAGATCGATCTACACCAGGGTTCACATCAGATAGTGTATGCGCTGTCTATTTTCATAGGACCCTCTTCTTTTTGGCTACACTTGATTATAGATGATTTATTTTTTTTGGGACCAATATTTGTGAATTAAGGGGCACCCACCAAAATAGTGAGCATCCACATGAAAACAATATTAACCATGATTAACAAGCTACTAGAATTCAAATGGGCTTTCACACCAAAATATTGAGTCAAAAAATGAAATATTAACCATGTAGTCTAAACTCTAGTATATTTCAAAGAACATCAATGTGGGAGAGAAGGGACAAAGAGGGATGGTTGCTATCTTGTGTTGAATTTGGAATGTTGGTCCTCTACTTGAATGACATTCAAAATAGCTCAAAACTTAACATGAAAGGACAAAGGCGAGACCAAAAATAAGGTGACTTAAAATATATTAAATTTATTATGTAACTAATGTTGAGTCGAGTCGTTGATTTGTCACTAGCACTATAACAAATATGGACTAATATGTTATTAAAGTTTCATCGAATTCATGAAACCTAGTTGCACAAAAGGGTACTTAAGGCATGCCCATTGCCATGTGCATGACATTGGGCCTTCATGGTAACCATGTATGACCTTATCATTCACATGTAAATGGCCATGTCATTGCTCTGTAACGACATCATAATGGATTTTTTTTTATGGTCAAATCTCCATTAACAAGGGACATACCACAAAATAAAATCAAATTATAACCGTGGAATGTAAAGATTAAGGTGCATAAACCTATTTTCACTAAATATAAAGTGAATGCACCCTAAACATTTAAAATGCATGCATGGTAACATGGGGTGCCTAGACACGTACATGGTGCCTAAATGAAATAACATGGTGCTTAAAGTTTGACCCTAGGATCACAACATTATTGGAGAAGGGCTCTCCCATTTTAAAGGGGAAACACTTATTTGTTGGATTCTAATTTCATAGTTTATACTTTAATATAATTTCTATCTTTTATCAACCAAGGAAACAATGAAGTCTAGCTGTTTTAAATGATTCTAGATCAATGACCACAGTCATATATTACAACTTCATTATTTATATGGAATAAGTATGAACAATATATTATTAAATTATTTATATGATTGATGGATGATTTATACTTACAAAACTAACATATTTCATCCATTTTCCATTGACCATATTTCACCTATTATAGTTTTCGAATGTGTGCTAGAGAACAATGCATGATGTGGATTATCTTGTTGTCATTTTTTCAAGTAATGAAATATGTAGATATAGTTTATGACTAATTTATTTGGACTACTTCAAATGATGTGGAAAATATTATCATGATGTTGTGGCCATTTTTATATTTAATTAAACAATATCCTTCGTCATTGTAAAATGAATCCCATGGTATGTTTTAAACTTTAAAAACTTCTAAAATGACTTATATATGATTTTAAAGTAGTTACGGCTACATGTACAATGTGGCACCTTGTATAACTATATAATTACTAACCTTAGATGATTCAATATGTGGTACCTCAGGTGAACATACAAAAAAGTTATTTTAGAAAGTACCCAAATGCGTGCAAAATAATGACTACTTTTCAGATTGAAATAGTAACCTGCTTTCAAGGTTTTAATAATAAGTTTTAGTGTCTGTAAACATTTTACCACGACCTTCAGCCTTTTCATGATGATGGGGTATGGTATCCTATTGAAGCACTTGAATATGCCATAATTACCCCCAAATGGTTACTGCCTTTCAAATAAATAAATTAGAGTGTCAAATGACACAATCTATCTAGTCTGAATTTCATGGGATTTTTCATACATTGTCAACTAAGCTACTTCCCACAAAGGCATTTGAATTCCATCCACTTTGAATGATCTGCTCATGAGCATACCTCCCTCTCCAATTGCTACTATGCTGGTACATGCATTCAGCACTTCCACAAAAGTAACAGAGTCTGGCAACACATCTTCCTGCTGCATTTGTCAAAATAGTTCAGATGCCTTCTGCCCTTGCCCATATTTCACATGTGTCAATATCATGGTGGTCCAAGTGATCACTTTTCAAGATGGCTTCTTGCTAGACACTCTCCAAGCATCTTCCATGCTTCCATGCATACTTTAAAAACCTGACCTAATTTATCCTTTGTATTTTGAGGTTCCTTCCCAAGCAGAACCTTCCTCACAGATAACGAGGCACACCTTACCAAGCATAACCTTCTTGCACAATTTCAAATTAGGTCAGGTTTTCAAGTAGGTTAATGGCAGGTCACATTGGATATTCTGTTGTTTTTGGGCTTGCTAAAAAGGGCTACTGCCCTCATTCCCAAGCCCAAAAACAGCAGAATACCCTCTAGACCTGCCATTATCCTATACATGTGAACCATTGAGCTATTCCTCACAGTGGCATCTGAATCCCATCCACTTTGAATGATCTGCTTATGAGCACACCTGCCCTCTTCACGTAAAACTATACTGGCATATGCATTCAGCAACCTGACGAAGGTATGAGAGTCTGGCTGCACACTTTCATGTTGCATTTGTTGAAATATTTTCAGTGCGTCCCACCCTTGTCTGCATTTCACATGTCCCAATATCAGGGCGTACCAAGTGACCACATCTCAAGATGGCATCTTGTTGAACACTCTCCAAGCATCCTCCACACTCCCACATTTTACATACATGTCAACAAGGCTACACCCCAGAAGACATCAGACTCAAAACCACTTTGAATGATCTATTCATGAACATGGCTGCCATCTTGAAGTGCTCCTAAACCAGAACATGCTTTATTCACTGGAACAAAAGTGGATTTGTTGGGATTCATTCCTACTTGTTGCATTTGATGGAAAAGCTGCATCACCTATTCAGGTTGCCCATCCTTGACATATTTCATAAGCTACTTGCTCCATGAAAAAATGTTCAATTGCACTGTGCCTGGTTCCATTACAGCCATCTCTGCTGCACCCATGGTGGGTGTCATCAGCTGCCAAGCCAGAGAGCTTGCTGTGTCTTCTTATGTTTGAATTCTAGTTACCTTCCATTTTCCTACAACCAGAAATCCATATCAAGCTGACCAGCGATGGATTTTTCACATCCCAGGCATAAATGCTATTGTATGGGCACAGAATGCCACACCGACTTTCTCCATCAGCAAGTGAATTTTGTTACAGCACATTGCATTTAGTCACCTTCTCCAGTCTACTATTACTATCCCACTAGTGCAGAGGATCCAAAAAGAATTTCTGCCAGAGTTTAGACCATGGCAGGATAGCAATCATGAGAGAGAGAAACAAGATTGAAACCAACAAGAGTTATGGCTTCAAATTGACATTTGATGTTCAGTTACCTTCTTTGATCTGTGATCCTACCATTGCAAAGGATCCAAAAAGAACTCCCACCGCAGTTTTTGTCTCTCATCTCCAGGAACTGCAGAAAAACCACCCATTAAATCATGTACATTGAGGACATAGGAGCAAGCTTCTTGTGGTGGACCTCTCTCTCTTTCCCCTGTGGTCTTGGAGCTGCTACTTTTGTGGTCTAAATTAGAGTTGCATCCTGCACATGGCAATTGCACTTGCTGCACAGATGATGTCGTTGCACTGATTATGAAGACATTTCCTTTGCAAGACAATTGCTCTCACTCCTCACAATCCAGTAGTTGTGAAATTTGTAGCAGCTCAGAGCTCAGTTTAATCTTTGTTTGGGATATGTGTATTCTGGTTTCAAAAAACAGAAGAGAAAGTACCATGCCTACTACTGATGAAGGGCACTTCTTTGCCAAATATTTCTTTATTTTAGAAAACAAGGTTTGACAGTTTCAAATTTAATTTCTTAGGATTTCAACAGTTGAGGAATAAGTATGCAAAATACATCTTGTGTTGTGCATTTGTAGTAGCAACCCAATGATTTTCAATTTTCAACAAATATCAATAAAATTCTCTTATTTTCAGCTAGACCTTTTGCAAATTATTTTGTGCTGAACATCAGTTGCAGGTAAGGTAGTGTAGACACAAAAAGAATGGCGTAGAGATGGATGAGGGTATCTGTGTGACACAGTGATTGCAAGGTTTAGGAATTTGCAACAGCAAGAGCACAATCATTTGTATGCCGTGATAGTGGTGATGGCAGAGGTTTGGGATACTCTAGCTCCTTCATTCAACCTCCTCCTCTACCGTTGTCTTGATGCTCTCACCTAAAGGTGTGTGCCACATCATCTACATTGTACAGAATCTGTTTTGCACAGATGCTCTGAATTGTTCCTTACTTGCAATCACCGACTCCCTGCGTTGTTTGCCCCACCATGTAGCAAAATTGACCATTTTGTTGTAGGAATTGCAAAGCTTCAAACAAACCATAAACCTGGTGAACAATCTGCCCACAGGAAGTGGCCATGACAACCTCTAGATAGATAGTTATCTGCAGTACCTTTTCAGGTGCTAGTGCCAAATAATTATTTTATTTTTCAAATTTCATTTCAGCAGTTAATATAATAATTTATGAAACTTAGGCAACAAATATAGGCAACTTCTTTGGCAGGTTCTCTGGACTCTGAACCTGTAACATAATGAGACTTTTTACATCATTTTTTCCTTCTTCTTTCTGCAAAAAAAGGGGAGAAATAATGTTCTACCGAATTATAAGATAGAATTTTTTGGGACATTTATTGGATACCTGTGTTGCAATGGTGGACTGTCCTAGAAAGAAGCTCTCAGGTTTCCACCACTTTTCATACTTTTCCCTCGTAATTTTTCTTAAATTTTGACATTTCAAACAGATAATTTCCAGAAAATTTGGCATTTCCAAAATTAATTTAATTACTGCCAAACCTGAAAAGGTACTACAGTATATGCATTGGCAGGCAACTACAAATTGATTTCTGTAGTGTTGAAACATATGGACCTACTGCCACCTAAAAGGAGCCCTAAAATGAAAAAGTTGCCAAAGGACTGCCCTAAACCAGCAGTTGATGGAGTACAGTGATCATTATGTGCACGATAATCAGATGGTATTTGGAATAGTATGTTGTTGTTTTGTGTGTTTTATGTTTGCAGGTTGTGCATTCATTGAGAAGGGAGAACGTAGGCACTCTATTTCTCTTGATTTCGAAGGCGAGTGTGCACGTTTATTTGGGTTGGTTTTTGCTCTTCATGAAAACTGGCGAGAATTTGGCTCCAATTGGTGCACTGGATTACGAAAGGATGAGGAGTTGCGAACATATGACGGAGAGATATTTTTGCATTCGGGGGACAGATTTTGGCAGGAACTATTGGGGAAACACTGAAGGAGCTAAGTATTCAAAAAGCTTGGTCTTATTGTGGTAGAAAATAGAATGGTGTTGGTTTGGAAATGCATAAGGAGCGGACTGTACTCTCCCAGTTTTCGCTCTGTTGGAGATGTAGTGTCTGTGCTAGTTTGTTAGATATGGGCTGGTGGTGGAAATGATGCAGAATGGAAGTGGATTTGTGAGCGATTCTTAATGGCATTGTGTCTGAAATTAGGGTTTGTGTTTGGGAAAAGGCATTATTGTGGGGGTGAAGTGAGTACCCAAGCTTGGGCGCTCTGAGTAAGGGTGCAGCTCATGCTTACCTGAATCTGGGAGTTAAAGATTGATCTTTCAATTTGAGTGGGTTTGAGTTGAACCTCCTATTCTTGTCAAAGCTTCTGGGATGTGTCTAGGTATGGGATGATCAATGCCATAGATATCAGTGAATGCTCAATGAGAGAGAATTCGGAGGGTTCTGATTCACCTAAGTTCTAGCATATATAATGTAATTGTTAGATTCTGCTTTTTCAAGTCTTCTTCTAGAACTGTTGTTCCCTTTTTACCGTAATTATACTATGATCAAGGATAATTAGGACGTTTCCATTACCTTTTCTTTTAGGGGCCACACTACAACATGTATAAAACACTCTTTGAACCAGACGCACGTGAAGTACCTACCCTACGACACTTTATAACTGTGTAGGTCTAAGAAGCTGAAACGCTGTATATTTGTTGTCAGTGTGTTGTAAACACCCATTCTTGGTCCAAGAAAAGAAAATGTCATTGTTGCAAAAGAACGGCTTCTAATATCATTTGTGCAGGGAGCTTGGGTTCTCCACATGGAAAGGGAGGCTGGTCAAGGGTTCTCGGTGCCTGTGCGTCTCAAGTGAAGTCCTGGTTTCAACAGCGACGCACGTAAACGCAGCGACATGAAAACGAAAAGACATTGCTGTCTCACGAGACTGAGAAGCTGTTGTCTGAGAATGTTGTCATGCAAAATGACCAGGATCTCGACCGTCCCGCGCGCTAGAAGAGATATTATGACCAGTACACGCCTCGTCAGATTCAATAAATGGAAATTCTCTTCAAAGAACGTCCCCACCCTGATGACAAGCAGCGGGAGCGTCTGAGTTCAGAATTAGGTTTGAAGCCCCGTCAGGTAAAGTCATGGTTTCAAAATCGACGCACGCAGATGAAGGCGCAGACCAAGCGAGATGAGAACACATTGTTGCATCAAGAAAATGAGAAGTTGCGGTCTGAGAATGTTATAATGCGAGAAGCGTTCAGAAACCCGACTTGCCAATATTGCGAAGGTCCTGCAGCCACCATTGATGAGATGTCGTTCGACAAGCAGCAGCACGTGCACAACGAGAACGGTCGCTTGAAGGAGGAGCTAGAGCGCGTTTCCGTTTTGGCTGCCTGCAAGGACCTTGATCGACCCATCCCACCACACGTACCCGTAACCCCTCCTGTCGCCCCCCTCTCACTCCCCTACGTTGTCTCTCGACGTAGTTATGGGTCAAGTAGTGGGCCGCAGCTTTGGTCTGCTGCATCCGACTCCTGGTGGTATGCACACTATGCAAAGCCGCTCTGTGGCGAGCATTGCCATGCGTCGCGGCGGGCTAACTGAATCCGAGTAACCGCTGGTGGTGGACTTGGCCGTCACGGCCATGGAAGAGCTACTACGCATGGCGCAAGCTGATCAGCATTTATGGATGCCTATTGACGGCGACAACAAAGAGCTGCTAAACTAGGAGGAGCATACACTCCAGTTTCCTCGAGGTATCGGCTTCGCGCGACCCCACACGGGTTTGAAGACGGAGGCTACCCCAGAGACAGGCCCGGTGATGAGCGATGCTGTCAGCCTGGTGGAAACCCTTATGGACTCATACGACTGGATGGAGATGTTCGCATGCATGGTTTCGCGAGCTCTTACTGTAGATGTTCTGTCCACCGATGTTAACGGCAACCGTCACGGCGCGTTACAGCTCATGTATGCGGAGCTTCAAATACTCTCCCCCTTGGTGCCCACTCGCGAGATCTATTTCCTTCGCTACTGCAAGCAGCACACGGAGGGTACCTGGGCGATGGTGGAGGTATCCGTCGATGGTATCCGCGACAACCCACCACCGTCTCTGATGCGCTGCCGTCGTCGACCTTCAGGAATGCTCATCCAAGACAAATCCTTGACGGCTACTGCAAGTTGACTACGGTGGAGCACACGGAATATAACGACGACCAATCCGGAGCAGGTGTGCACCGGCTGTATGGAGACTTGGTAAATAGCGGGATGGCCTTTGGGGCACAGATGGGTCGCGCACACGAATGAAGAATCGCGGCAGACTGCCGCGCGAGAAGCAGATCTGCCCACTATCAGCCACAAAACCTGCCAGGCAGAAAATCCCGACGTTCTGCTCGGCCATACCCGGCAGACGTCTGCCTTGCCACTGTAGCTCCCCTTCCGGCCTGCCCACGAACTGCGGCGCTCCGTTTAGCACTCTGCCCGAGTGTCTCACGAATTTCACCGTTCACCTGAGTGCTCACTCGTGCTCACCTGCCTGCATTCCATAGCCATTTTCTCACTGCACACAATACAGACACTGTGTTTCTCAAAAAAAAAATTTGAAACACATTTTCATCTGTCTTTCTCACCATGGAACCATCTCAAGAGCCGTGTTTCCTGTCCCGGATGATGATGGGTTTAAGCTCTGCACTTCCCTTGTTCATTGTGCCTCACACAGCACCTCCAGCTCCACCCAAATCCAAGAGAGATTGGAAAGATGATTCTACAGCATTGTTGATGGATTTGTTTGAGGAGAAGTTTCTTGCCAATAGCATGAACCGCTTGACACAGTAGCAGTGGCAAGAAATTTTATTAAGGATTGAGGAGGCATTTCCATTGACCTCTCCACACTTGGGCTCAAGTTCACTCCAAAGTACACAAAATGCTGAAGAAATTTAATCAGTTGAAACAAGAGCATGGAGAATCCAACGCAGGTCAATGCAAATGGCCATGGTTTGAGCAATGTTTAATGATTTGGGGTAAGATTGCCAAGGCTTGTGGCACTACTAGAGGCATGGACAATGATATTCCAATTGATTCGATGGGTGGATCTATGTAGGAGCCTGTCAACTTGGAGGATATTGAAGAACATGATGTTCCTCCTTATCTAGATAGGTTCCTTCATTTGCAGGCAACTCTTCTCAAGTCAATAAGTGTCCACCCACACCGAGGTTAGCAGCTTGCAAGAAGCCATGGGTGGATGATAAGCCTCCACAAAAAATTGTTTCAAAAAAATTGCATAGAGGGCAAGGAGAGAAAATTAAATGGAGCAACTAAAAAGGTGGGCAAATTGTGTGTGCATCTGTGCATTTTGTCTCCCTACCTCCCCGTCTACCAACAAATTTCAAGGAGTAGGCAAGTTGAAGCCAAGGTTTTCACAATCATGTGCGCAACCCAAGAGATGGATAGCCACTTTACAACATCAATGCGAGCGTTTAGCAAGTCTAATGCAAGTCAGTAACTTACCATCTACGGATTTGGTAGGTTTAGTACTAATTGCTGACGAGCATCACAGTACGCTAAAACTTGTGCAACGCATGACCAACAACTTTTATGTAGGGGTAAGTGATTCTCTGCTACACACTTGAACAATGCTATGAAATAGTAGCAATGAAAATGATGACATACATGCAATGACATGTAAGACTATTGGCAACCTAGGAAAGCCCCATGGAATCATCTTAAGTGTGGCAACATCCATATGGCTACCAGTGTCACCCCAATGTGTTCTAGTTTTTGTGTGATGAGAATCTACATAACGAGTGGGACTTTCACACCTTAATATGTCTTGGCTCCATTCCACCATCACCTTCGTTCCATTCTGGTATTTACTTAAACACCTAAGTCACCTGGACATGGAAAACCATGCACTTGGTGAAGCTTCAACATTCAAACTTACCTCACAACCTTGGGTTATTCTTGACCTCTAAATGGGTGGGATTTAAACCCACTGTGGATTTCCGAAATGGTTCAAGGCCTTGTCATTCAAGATTACCATCTCTCGTCTTCCAACCTAACCACAAATTTCATTTAGTTCGAGGATGTAACACACCAAGGCCAACACCTCAGACCCCCTTCTTCAAACCCTCACTTGTCGGCAACTATGCAACTCATGAGTTTGTTAAACTTGGAATTGAACCCAGCCCAATGCTTAGACTCATAACCCAAGTTGTCAAAGGAGTTGCCCCATAGTGGTCTAGATTTGGGCCTTGACTAAGTGAGCCCCCACACTTGAAGGTCCACCTAGAAAGGCATGACATTATCCCCCACTTTAAAGATGTCAACATCTTCATTGACATTTTTCCATGATGATTGCCCTTGATGTTTTCACCAACTTGTCTTTTTCGACCCCTTTTCGGATTAGCTATTTTTCAATCGACAAAACCCATTCACACTATGTCTTTGTGTTTTCAACACAAGAGGTTTTATCATATTGTGTCTTCTATTTTCACACCTAGTGTGCTCATTCAACATCTTCTTCAAATCCCCCTCATTCAACCATCTTTTTTGTCTTTAGAATCCACTTCAAGTTTTAGCTTAAAAGTTTTGGATGAGGGTTACAAACACGCCAATAAATGGTGTTGGACTAGGTTCTACAATCCAAATCCCCTTTACCCAAGTGGGACATGATTGGCAAGTTCATGAACAAGAAGTTTGACTTTTCCACTAAGGGACGTGCCATTTTATTCACACTCACAACCACCTAATCTCGCCTAATTGAACCTTGAAGTTTTTCAATTCAAGTTCAACTCCAAGTTCATTTTCATTGGTTGCCACTCCTTTTCCTATCTCATCCACTTCTTCCCCCATGAACTTTAGCCTTTTCGTAGTTGACTATGTTCATGAAAACCCTTAACCCTTTATTAATGAAAGTAATTAGTTTTGTGGGTGTTCTCGTTCACTTTAAAGGTTGATGTCCTCATCAACATTTAGGCTATTTGTAAGTGGGTCTCTCTTTTTCTTCCTAGTCCTTTTCACTCCATACTCGTGACCTTTTTCCTATTTGAATTTGTTTTACCATTTTTGGAAAATGGTCCAGATGAACAAGCTTCATCCACACTACTTCCTTATGATGGTAGCCTTTATATTTCACCATGTACTTTTTGACTCTAAGGCATGTTTGCCTTACACAGAAAATGCCTTCGATTTCAGTGGCAAGCTTATGTTCAATGGCATCAATTTCCAATCGCACCCTCTACTTCCAATCTAACCTTTGTTCATCATGTAAAAATAATTTAAGTTTCAAAATGTGGAAAATTAGATGTGCCACAAAATTAATTGGCAACTTCAAGGTGTACACATTAGGATGCGACTTATGCAAAATTTCATAACGCCTCACATATTTAACAATTAATCATGGGGCCAATTTGTCAGGCATTTTAAAATCCTAGATGTTCAACCACATGTGTTGCCCAACCTCAAACTCCACATGCCTTCATGTTTTATTGGCATGCTTATCATATTGCTTTTAAACCTACTCCAAAAGCTTCTTGGTTTGGGCATATTTTTTTTCACGCCCTTTGACCATCTCCGTAGCTTCTTTGAAATGATCTCTTCGTCCCATGGGAATGACTAAGTCCATCAATTTCTTAGCTTCTTTTCCCAATACTAATTCAAACAAAGACATCTTCATCACCAAATGTGTTGTGGAGTTATAGTAGAACTCTACCACCCTTAAATGTTCACCCCAATATTTTTTATTGGCATTCACATAATTCTTGAGGTATTAGTTTAACACCTCATTGAACCTTTTTTTTTGGCCATTAGTTTGTGGGTGAAATGTCATATTAATTGACAATTTTGTCCCCACATTTTGGAACAAATGCTTCCAAAAGCCTGCCATAAACTTGGCATCCTTATTGCTTATAATAAATTGTGGCATCCTGTCATATTTGACCCACATATCGAAAAGCAACTTCACTGAGTCAAAAGCTGTCACAATTGTCTTAGTTGAAACCATTTTTGCTAACTTGGAAAATTGATCAATTACCACAAGGATGGCATCCATTCCATTCCACTCAGGCAGTTGGGTCATGGAATCCATGGAAACACTTTCCCATGGTTTGTTAGAAATTGATAAAGGTCTATACAACCCATACTTCTTTTTGTATATGGACTTCATGTTTTAACATTTAATAAAAGTGCGCACGAAATGTAATATATCCTTTTTCATTCTAAGCCAATAAAATTTCTTTCCTATGGTCACTTTTATGGTTATTTCCCCTAAGTCCATGGGGACATCATGCTTTTCTTGCATGATCTTTGTGCGTAGCTTTTCCACTAGCACAAAGATTCAAGACTACTTCCATTTAAACAACCCTTCTTTTAAGGTGATACCCTTCACCTTCCTCTATTCATGCAACTCTTTGAAATGACGTTGGGTAAGTGAATCTTGCATGTAAGCTTCCCTTATCTTTTGTTCTAAGTTATTTTTGTCCTAGAAGATGGCCTTTAATGCATGGGTTTCAATCGAAAGTTTTTCCAATTGGAATTCCTCTTTCCTACTTAGTGCATTGGGGACCACATTGTCTCATCCTAGTTTGTGAATTAACTCCACATCCAACATTGTCAAGGTATCATGCCATTTCAACTACTTCGTTGAGGCCCTTGGTTGCATTTCAAAAGATCACAAAGAAATGTTATTTGTGAAGGCCTTAGTCTTATGCATCCCCAAATAGTGTTGCGATGCTTTCAAACAACACACAACAATGTACAATTCCTTTTCATGAATTGGTCATTGTAACTGCATGCCACAAAACTTCTTGTTCTCAAATGTAATCAAGTGTCCATCTTGCATGAACACCCTGTTAATAACAAAGTCATTTGCATCAATGTGGACTTCAAATGGCTTAGTGAAGTCTAGGAATTTTAGCACAGGGATGGATGAAAGTTTTCTTTCAAGTCCTCAAATGTTTTATGTTATTCCTCCTTCCATTCAAAGGGTAACTTCTTTTTAAAGAGATCTGAAAGTGGTTTCACCAACTATGAAAAACCTTTTATAAATTTCCAATAGAAGTTAATTAAACCTAGGAAGGATCATATCCCTTTGACCACGATCAACATTTTCTAGTCTTGTATGGTTTGCAATTCCTTAGGGCTAGGCTAAGGAATTGTCACCTCTTCCCATGACAAGATATGCCCCAAGAAGTCCATTTCCTTTTGGGCAAACTCACTTTTCACCCTGTTGGCAAATAATTTATTTTCATAGAGCTTGCTCAAAACATATTCCAAGCATTCTACATGTTTTTTTATTGTCTTGGAATACACCAAAATATTATCAATATAGATTATCACAAACTCATCCAGCTTTTCATGGAAAATGGAATCCATGAAGGTCATATATGTTGATGAAACATTACACAACCTGAATGGCATCACCAAGAATTCATATGAGCTATACCCGGTCCTCATTGTCGTCTTTTCCACATCCTCATCCGCAATGCGGATTTGATAATACCCCAATTTGAAATCAATTTAGTTAAAGTACTTTGCCCCATTGAATCGATCCAACAAATCATCAATGTGAGGTAGAATGATTCTTCTCTATCCTTATTTTGTTCAAAGCATGGTATTTAATACACATTCTCAACTTGCCATCCTTTTTTACCCACAAACAAGACAAACACCCCATAAGGTGACTGGTTTTGCCGAATATCCATAGGCACCCTTACTAAAGAGGTCGTTTATTTGTCTTTTAAGCTCTTCCAATTCCTTTTGGTTTAACCTATAGGGTGCCTTGGATGGTGAGGCCACTTTAGGCACCACTTTAATTTTATGATGAACCATTTTACAAGGTGAAAGGGCATAATGGAGTTCATTTGTTACAAGCTCCAAAAAATTATTGAATGAATCCAAAATACAAACAAGAGTTTGCATCGCCCTTTATGGCTTACGCTTCCCCTAGGAGACTCTCAAAAACATCAAATCCAAAAACTAAGCGACTCCAACTCACTAGCCAAAGCAACCAATTTCACTCCCATTTCTGTTAATGTAGAATTATAATCCGCATTTAAGTTCACTAACTTAGAGCCACACTTGGCATGAATTCTCAATTTGCCTCCACTACAGAGGATGTCTCCTTCACATGCATCCAAAAATGTGTTTCTTACAATTACATCAAAATTATTTAAGTCACATAAGGTGAAGTTTTCAAAAAATCAAACTCTTCTACAAAACAACGTGATATTTAGCACTACATTAAGGGAAGGTCTAGCTATGCCTTGTGCTAATTGCACCATAATGGGGTTTTCCATTAATTCGACCTTGATTCCAAATTGTTTTGTCACTTACAAAATCATGAATGAATTTGTCATTCTTGAATTGAACATGCAACTCACAATTTCATTGTTTATCTTATAATTCAAATTTAAAATGTTAGAGGCTTCGCTTTCATGGGCCCCTATTTTGGCCACAAAACCCCCTTGGAGAATTAACTTAACTTGGGCAATGCAATCACTTACTCGAAATGGCTTGGGGCAGTCTTTCACCAAATGTCCGTTGTTATCACTATTGAAACATTTGACCTTGGATAGTCCCACTAAGTCACCTCTTGGACTGGCAACTCCTTGCTCATTGACTTTTCTTTGTCATTTGGAGGCCCAGGTTTTCCTTGGCCCCACTTATGCTTGTTGCGACCCTTGCTTTCACTGTTTGGGTTGGCTTGGTTCTTATGGGTCACTTTGCTTCTAGTTTCACCTTTGGGGCATGCAAGAGCTTCATCCTCCATACACACCATCATCTTCATCAACCCTTGGCAAGTTTCCAAAATGTCAATCCTCTGGTAGATTATCTTCCACACCCAAGGCTTAAATCCATACAAGAAGATCAACTTTCAAGCATATTCATCTTTAAAGGAAACCACAATCAACATGCGACTAAAGTCCTAGACATAGGTGGCCAATGAACCGCTATCATCCTCTTGGGTGAGCTCCAAAAGCTCTATCCCATTTCAAAACACAAGGTGGTGCGATATGAACCTTCCATCCAATCAAAATTTGAATTCCTCAAGGAGGTCGGGTGTTTCCTACTTTTGGGACATCCACCATTCCCATGCATGTTCTTTTAATAGGGTTTGAGCAAAATGAATTTGTTTCTTATCAATTTTGACGTGTTGTGTTTCCATGTACCCTGGTTGTGGTTAACCCTAGGTGTAACCACAACCACACATGTTTGGTTTTGGTCTACTTCTTTACAAAGGAGTCTAACATTGCTCTGATGGTCACCTTGGTGGAACCCCCACTTGGGGCACAACCAATGGCACCCAAACCTTTCACAATGCGGTTCATAAGCTTGGCTATCTTTTGGTTTCGTGTCATGGCTTCCCCTTGTTGGACCACAAACACATGAAAGGCATTCACAAGAATTAAAAACTCTTTGGATGATTTTTCCACTTTTGGAGCTTCATCTTGTTTCTTAGGAAATTTGTCCACAACTAGACATTCCAGGGCCTATTTGCCCCCTTTTCTTCTCATCAGCCCATTTAGAGGGTAAATCAAGGAATGCACATCCCCATTCGACTTAAGAAAAGAATGAAAGTTGATGTGTTCAAATGACTCCACAATCAATTCAAGAACTTATTCCTTCCCCCTTATTCTTTTTGGGAGCCATGGGAGTTTTCACCAATAAGCTCACATTCACCTCATCTTCTCCCCTTCTTCGTGTGACAAGAGGAATTCTTTTGTGGGCCTTGGGTTTGCTTAGGCTCACCTCATCCTTCCCCATCTTTTTCTTTTTTTTAAATTCCTGGAAGAAGTTTTGTGACTTCCTCCACCAAGTCTTTTAGACTTTGAACCTTTTCATCATGAAGCTCGTCACCCACCATGGTCTCAACTACAACCATCAACTCTTCCATGATGATGTCCTTCTCTTTCTCCTTTTTGGTTTTGTATTTCTTCTTGACCTTGGGTTCCATCACAACCATTGTGCTAGGTATTGCTTCGTCCAAGGCCATTTGCCTTGGATTGTTTACTTCCCCCAAATGCCTTAAAAGATTTTCCAATCAATCCAAGGAGCCTACTTTGATACCACTTTTTGCACCTTCATATGCCTTGGTGCCATTCCACTGTCACCTCCATTCCATTCTTGTTCCTACCTAAACACCTACATTACTTGCACATAGAAAACAGCGCACTTGGTGAAGCTTCAACATTCAAACTTACCTCACAACCTTGGGTTATTCCCAACCTTTAAACAAGTGGGATTAAAAGCCACTGCGGACCAACCAAGTGGTCTAAGGCCTTGTCGTCCGGGATTACCTTCTCCCGTATTCCAACCTAAACACAAACTTTGTCTAGTTCGAGGACTTAGCGCGCTGAAGCCAACACCTCAAGCCCCCTTCCTAAAATCCTCACTCGCCGACACCTATGTGGCTCGTGAGTCTATCAAATCGAGAGCTGAACCCAACCCAACACTTAAACACTCATAACCCAAGCCACCTCAAGGGCAGCCCCATAATGGTCTAGACTTGAGCCCAGACTAGGTGAGCCCC
>Ga0116231_10000981_pt1 | contig 55776 bp, 51 predicted proteins | sample S1TSphgellanicum_2_FD_89695 | JGI IMG/M metagenome (GOLD analysis project Ga0116231, IMG submission 89695) | Host-associated microbial communities from peat moss isolated from Minnesota, USA - S1T2_Fd - Sphagnum magellanicum MG | ecosystem: Host-associated > Plants > Peat moss > Unclassified...
ATGACCAAAATAGTTGAAAGTTGGTCTTGTAGTTGCAAATATTCTCAAATCTAGTCGCAAACGACTATAAATCGCATGTAGTCGTAAATTGACTGGTTACATTTTGGCTGATTTCTACTAGTGCTAATACTCCAAAGTTCAAGGTCAATGTAATCGAGTTGCATCAAAAATGAAAATTGTACAAAAAAAATTTGCAATCAATGTTTGAACATTAAACTTTCGAAATCAAAAACTAAAAATGGTGGACAGCTTAGGACTTTCCCAAATATGCAAAAAAATTATATTAACAAAACTATTGTCTCCACTACAATCATGAATTCATTGTTGTCCATGGCAAACAAGCAAACACAATAATTAAAAAAACAACAAACAAGTGATCAAATTGACAAATAAAAAAAACTATTGATCAAGAAAAGAGATAATGCAAAAGAAATAAGAGCGTCAATGTTGAAAAATCAAGGTCCAACATATGTAACTCCATGATGAATAGGTGTGACTCCAACTCAAAAACATGAAGTTATTTATCATGATTGCGAAAAGTCACATTTCTAGTGGTAAGAAATTAATATGTAACTTTATATTTCCACAAACCACCTATTCACAAAGGTAGGGCAAAAATTGAAAAATTTACTACCTCCAAGTGTGATTGTAGCTTAAATCCATGATACTATTTGCCTTGTGCTTTACAATGGGTAAAGGCGATGAATGAAGCACATTCCCACAATGTGAAGCGTGACTTAAGCTACTACCTCATACTAAGCCCCTTGTTTTGGAAATGTTCCCACCATGAGGCTTTATCTTACACTTTGGGGTTCGTTTAAATGTTTTTTAAGTTAAGGAATAGGTAATCTTGAAAGTTGGTAGGTTATCATATATAATCAAATCGCATGGGAGGTGAGATTATTCATGGTAACCAAATAGCAAGAGCAATTACCGAACATAACCAGTTGTTGAAGAGCATCAAGTGGTCACTCACTCCCCTTGTACCAAATGTAGTAGATGCGGGTTATGAGAAAACAGGCCAATGGCTTGCCCTCCTCCAAGAGTCAATGCATGTTATGAACAACAACCAATTGAATGACATGGCGTGCATGAGTTCTAACCCGCAATGCAGCCAGCCAATCACATGATGAGGCACACCTCAAGACCAGTTATGTGTAGGGTAACGTTTGAGGAGTGGGGCGTTCCCAAAATAAGGGCCTCATGAATCAGGGCACCCTGAGCCAAGAGGGCGCTGATTTGGAGAAGGCCTCTCGCTGAGTGCGTTACCTAGCATAAAGACCTAGAAGAAAGTTCTTAGTATATTTTGAGGAGACATTATAGAATCTCTGGGAAAATTTCCGCTTTTCCTCTTTTTGTTTTCAGCTCAATGGTAGAGCATTTGTGTTGCAAACTTACGGTCCAGAGTTCAAACCTCCGTGGGATCTCTGGTTTGATGGTGGTGGTGGTCGGCAACACGCATGCTTTGAGGATCCTTCTGTAGTCGGGACAGTTCGTGGGTGTGTTTTGAGAACAGAAGGAAGAGAGAGGGCGTTCTTGGTGAGGAGAATAATATACATATCCTTGACTGTGATGCGGACGTCGTGGACGTTTGTTTTGCCCCTTGGAGCAGGGGCCATCGTGGCTGCCATATCCTTCTCGGGTTTGTTATCTCTTCAATCTCTCTACTTTCTTGGTGAATTCAAAGGATATATTAAAAGCACAAAGTCAACGAAGTCCAAATGTTGAGTGATTGCAGAAAATTCTATGTTGGGACAAAGTCTGTACACGGATGGATAAACGTTTCAGACCATGTCTGGAACCCTAATCATCATGCCACAAGAGGACGCGTTTTACGACTCTAAGTATTCCCTTCTCCATTTGAGGAAGTAAAGAGATAAATGCGATCAGATCAGGAATTTTTTTAGGACCCCTTCAAAAGGATCCGTGAATGCAGGAGAGGTGACAATGCCTTTTTGTTCTATGGGCTGGCGATGGTTGCAAAGAAGAAACGCATAGTTTTGGGCTCATCAAAAGGGGCGTAAGTCCTCCGTGTCTGTAACGGGAGAAATGAGCATGGAAAAGGGTGTGTCTGTTATGGGCAGTGTGGAAGTGGAGGAGTACAAAGTCGCATATTGTGGAACTTGAGGCAGCATTGGCAATTGCCTTGAAGCAACGGGCAGCAGAGCGCACTGGTCGGATCCGCGCCCAGCGGGTACACTCTCTTATATTTCCTCTTCCAAACCAACCTGAAAAACCCTAAACCCTAGGCTTAAGACTTAATTCCTGATGCTAGAACTTGGAATGCAATACTGGGCACTTGTGTAGTTTTGAGCTTGATTTGGAAACTTCCTTATACTCTGAGCTCCACATTCCTGCTGTGCCAAACTGGCGTTCTATGATGTAAACCCTAGAAAACCCTACACCCTAAGCTCAAAGACTAAATTCCTGATGCTCCAACATGGACTGCAAAACTGGGCACTTGTGTAGTTTTGAGCTTGATTTGGCAACTTTCTTATGCTCTGAGCTCCGCATTCCTGCTGTGCCAAACTGGTGTTCTATGATGTAAACCCCCTCAACTACCATTTCAAAAGCTTGTTGTTAACATGCCTTTGCTATAAACTGAATCTAACTCTTTGTTATGGCATCTATGGTATGAGTATAGGAGCTGCGGCAAGCATTACTGGGTGGCAAGAATTTGAAAGAAGGAAATGCAGTAGCTTATCCCATGACCCCAATCGGGACAGTTCGCTCTTGCTTTTCCACCAGGTATGGGGTATTAATCTACTCCTGGCTTCCTTGTGGAACCATCATGATGTGGTACTTTCTAGCAGATCTGAAACAGGTTGATTTGCAACTGCACAGTACTCGGCACTTTTTCGAACTATGTAAAGTTTGTTTGGTTCCTGCTCAATAAATATATCTCATCTTTCTTTTAATGAGGCTCATAATTTTAGTGGTGAAAAGTGTGGCCCTCGTCTTCCAATTCTTTGTCCTGTTTGGAAGTTTCATGAAAATCCAATTAAACCTAGATTTATTTGTACAGCCAGCTCTACTTCTCTTACTGAAGTTTTCAAGTGGCTGAGTTCTTTTACAAAGCTATTTTTCCTACAGTCAATGACCTTTGGGTGTCAAATCACAGAAAGGCAGATGTTCCTTATGTTAGTAGTTGGATTCTCAATGACTCTACAGGAGTAGTGGATGTGATAAAATTTCTGAATCTTTCTAGGTCAGAATTTTATAAAACTTCTCTCCTGTTGCAGTCTTTTGATTTCTCAACTCTGTACACTAAAATTGACCTAAAAGCTAGTATGAAAGTTCTGATCAATAACCTGTTTCATCAGACATTGAAGCTTCATTGTTTTAAGTTTTTGTCAGTTTAAAGATCTGCTTTGAACTTTAGGTTTTTGTGGCTGAAAAGTAAAGAAGAGATAAATTTGTTTGAAAATCTTCATAGCTTTAAAGTTGTGGAAGCTTCAGATTTGATCTCTTTGTTGGATTTCTTGCTAGATAATTTGTTTCTTTGTTTTGGTCATTGTGCTTATAGACAATGTATTGGTATCCCCATGTGTACCAATTGTGTGGTCTATTTAGCTAATTTCTATCTTTTTCTATGAGTTTGATTTCCTAAAGTGTCTCTTGAAGAATAACACATGTCTTATTGTGCTTCATAGATTCTCCCTTGTTTGTAGGTTTGTGGATGATCTTTTTGTTCATGATTTTCCAGACTATGGGAATTTTATGTACCTAGACCAAGACTCTTTCGGTGGTGGCATATACCCAAAAACATCTTGCAAGTTGAATTGTACTTCTAAAGGCTTCTCTTGTAACTATCCCACTGACTATCATACATGCTACTGTTGATGGTCCCTGAATAGGTGTGAGATTGGCACTGTTGTTCATACTGCTTTCATGTTGTTTTTGTTTCTTGGTCCTTTATTCTTTGTTTTTGTCTTTCCTTCTTTGGAATTCTCTGTGGCTGGTTGAAGAAGTTTTAACCTTGCTTTGCCTTTTCTTAATTGTGAGAATGGAGATTTCTCGTTCTTATGAGAGATATATATGTTCTTTGTGATCTGGGGAATTGAGAAGCTTGCACCTTTCAGCAGCTATATCTTTTTGCCACTGTATGACAGGGCAAAGTCATCACATGATGAGCTTCTTCATAACTGAAGAGTTTGCCAGTTTTTGAATCTAACTATGAGCTCCACCCTCTGGGTTACAATTTTCATTCACAGGTTGAGGGCACCCAGGTTTGTGTTTGTGATTGGTGGGGAAACATGCAACTGACTGTCATTGCAGAAATGGAACTCCACGGCAACCAATGTTGGTTTCATTAGCACGGGCAAGTTTGGTGCTGTCGAGCAAGGGTGTCCCAGCAGAATCATTGGATGGGCTCTTAAAATACTCTCATTGCTGGCTGCTCTATGTGTTTCATGAGAATACCGATCTCCCAAGTTTATGGAAACAGCCTGCCCACAAAGATTTTAAAGCAAAAGTAAGAGGTTGCAGATGTTGATGATACTGGATTAAGGCATATTCTTTCTTCTATTTCAGGATGGAACGTAACACTTCAGTGTCATGCTAAGCTCACAATGTAATTTACTTCCTGAGGCATACTAGAAGTCCTTGAACATATTTGCAGAAGTTCCTTCTCACCTCCTTCTTTCTGGGACATTTCAGTGGAGAATAGCATGCTAGTATTTGCCTGAATTTCCAGTTACAATATTCCTGCAGCATCGTGCTACATTTGAACTACATTCATGTAAATTATTGCTTGGTGGTGGGACATCAGGTCCGGGTACCAAGATTGGAGGGTGGAAAATTAGGAGTGTTTGCAACTCGCACCCCACATCGCCCCTGCCCCATTGGACTAACAGTTGCCAAGGTTCAATTCCTTCCCAATTTTAACACATGAGAGATCTGCTGTCACATCTAATTCTATGAGGATTGAGACTGATGAAACTGATTGTTTGAATAGCAGAATTTATAGTTGGCATTTGTAAGGTTGCTGTGCAGGATGCTCTCTCTAGGTCCAGATCTTTCTGAAAAGATTTTCCAATGACAACATTTTTATGTCTGAAGTAATTGTTGTTTTGAAGTGTGTTACTACTGTTTTCGCTTCAGTTTTCATACTATCTTACATGGGAGATGCTCTTCGTGCAACTTTGCTGTTTATATCTGTTGATGAGTTCTGCTTCTGTTTTCTGAACTGAAATAATTGGGGTCTGGATTACACCAGGTGGAAGGCATAAAAGGTGCTACGTTACTTCTGTCAGGTGCTGATTTGGTTGATGGCACGGTAATGTTTCTTCCTGCCTAAACTGCATACCCTTTTGTTTCTCTTTTCCACTTCACAGCTTCATTTGGCTTAGGGTTCAGAGGGTTTCTCTGTTGGGCACAATCTACTTTGATTCTTCTACCAGAATTGCGAGGTGTTGGCAATGTACAGTCACTGGATGTTGAATTTGCACCAGGATGTTGGTTGCAGCCAGTCCTTGACATAAAGCCATATTTGCCATATTGTGATTCTGTTCCAGAATCCTCAGCACCATCTTGGGTTCAGGTGGGTTTCTTACCCTGTTTAAAACATGAGCTCCTTAGTTGATGTAACATTTTTGTCCCACTCCCAGACATAATACAAAGGGGTAGAAGATTGGTAAGTGGCATGGCCGTCATACACATTCAGGGACTTTTTCTTTCTGGGAGATTATTATATGCTTTGGAGTGTAAGAATCCCCTAATCCTTGTATAACTCTCCTACATTAGCATCAAAATTAGAGATAGAAACAAACAGCTACTTGTGAGCGACAGTTATTTCAGGCACTATAAAACTATGACAACAGTAATTTAATTTTTTTGGCCATGGAGATAGATCAGGGGCAGTCTAAAGATATTCAGCTGCAGGCAGGAGGCGAAGATGATGTTATAGCAATGGCTTCAGTCAGCTTTACTGAAAATTTTGTGACCGAGCTTGCCAAGTGTTGGGATGTGATGGTGGGTTGTCTTCACTCTGAATTCCAGAACCTTGCTTTCCCAAGATTGACTTACAGGAGAGGCATGGTTGAGGGAACTTGTGGATTCTTGCTCAAGAACTTTCACAAATAAATGCATCTGTGTATGTGTGAGCAGGGCAAAAATTCATTGTATTCAAGCCAGGTGGAGATTCAGAGTCTGGTAGAGCAAGTTCTATCACGAGATATCCGGTCACTAAATCAACGCCAAAGGCCCCACAATGGGGTCTTAAACACTCTCCATGATGACGGGGGAATTGAAACAGATGGTGCTGAACCAAGTACTGATACAAAGAAGCTGCCAGCAAGAGGTCGCAACAATGGAGAATGTGTTGAAGAGCAGCTCACTGACATTTTGTCAATGCCAGTTGATAAATCCTCAGCTACTCAAGCTTATTATAATGGTACAGCTGCAACGTCCATGAACTGTGATCACACATTGAGACAACAGAAGGTGGTTTATCATTTGATCCTAGAGGGTATTAATGTGTCGTATTCATTAGAACAGGAGGGTGTAGTAGTGGTTGAGGGAGCAGCTTTAGACTGCTCCTTCAAACATATCTGTTCAAGGGACACTGACCCTCGAAGTTGGAGACATCTTTTCAACAAATCTTAAAATACTCTTGGACATCTTTAAAGCCTCAAACCTTTTGCACAATCTTTGCAGCCTTGGTTGCTGCCATTTTGTAGCCACCAACTTGAGAATTCTTTCAAAGAGCACCTCCTGATGTTCCTGAATGTTCAGAGTACACCAGATGATGATGATGATCTACTGGAGAACTACTTTCTTGGGTGATATCCCAAATCCTCTTTCACCTCCCCCTTGCTTTTTCCTACCAGGACAAGTACAGTCAGGTTTGTACTGGTAGGTGTCACATGGTGACTGTTGTTGTCATTTTTCAGTTTGCAGAGCTGAAGGGATTGGTTAAAAGCATTATTTTTTGTGATTCCACCACAGAAACAAGCTGCTAAAGAAAAGCTGAGGGTGTAGCAAAGCAAATCGGCATTTGCCTTAGACACATTGTCTCAAAACAGTGAAGGGGCAAATCAGAGGTGGGTGTTGATGTTTTTGCAGTGGATTTTGGCAAAAGACATTGTCAATGCAGAGTTGAATTTGGGCAAAGGGATTCCAAGGGATTCATAAGTAGACTGCCCCCCTTTGGCTTGTATATCTTACAAGAATACCTCTCGCACTCTCTCTCTCTCTCTTTCACTCCTTTGCCAAAGACACTGCAACCCTCTCTTTTGCCCAGACAATGCAACTGTGATTTTTTCTGAATTTTGTGTTGCTACAAATTCTGAAGGAAGAGTTTGTGCTGCAGCAGATTTTGTCAAATAGAATCTGAGCTGAACATAATCTCAGATGGTCAAGGGTTTGTGCTGCAGCATGTACTTGTCACATATTTGGCTCAGAGGAAAGTCTGAACATATTGTCTAAATATGGCAACTTGGGACCATTTTTGCTGAAGAAAAGTCCTTTGTACCATTTGCACCTCCACTTTTTTTGTCGCTGGGATGCAAAAATCCTCATGCACACTGCACCCCCATGAGACTGGGTGCATTCAAAGCAGAACTAAACTTGAGGAGCTCTTGATTGTACAGATGTTTGGAACAGTTGTGGAAACCGAAGGCTAGAAGTCAATCATGTAATTGTCTTGAATTTTTTTTTGTTTACTGGCAATGGATGAGAATTTCATGTGTCTTTTAAATTCCTATGATAATTTTTTATTGATAAATGGCAAAACTTGAAAATTAACAGTTTAAAACTCTATTACAATTGCATCACTGAGAAATGTTGGATTATATCTTCTAAAGGGGAAAACATAATAAAATCAACCTTTCAAAGTAAAAACGAATTCTCTCTGCCTCTTGTTTGGAGTCTTGAAAGAGGTTATAGAATTCAAAAACCACAAAGAAATTAATATAAGTGTTCCCAATGCGTCTGCCGGGAGTCGAACCCGGGTCTATTGCTTGGAAGGCAATTATCCTAACCGTTGGACTACAAACGCCAGCCACTGTTCACTGTTCAAATGTAATTGTGATATTTTATTAAAACTATAAATTTCTCTTAGGCCGTTTCATATCTGTGTTTTTTTGTTTTGGTCATGCATCGAGACTAAACTTTTGTGCAGATCACACATATTTCCATATTTGGAAGCAATTTAGTAGCCTCAGGCTCAGCTTCCAAAATTGACAAGAATGAGAAATATATATATACATATTGAAAACATCAATTTGTTCTTAACTTTTGACATTTTATTTTTCTTTTTGGGGTGATTTATACTAGTCTACTATGATAATGGGCATATAACTGTGAAATTATTCAGATTATGATAGCCTGCAATAATGATGATGGTTTTCCACACATGAGCTTTTGCATTTTCACAAAAAATCATTTCAATATTTTAAGGATCATAAGGATCATTTCATGACAATACTGACCCTGGGGGTCAGGTTTTGATAACCAGCAAGTTCTTCTTCATGAGTCATCTTTGGTCTCAGGTAACTGAAGTTGCAACAAAAGAAATCATGGCCTGATAGGATGCATGGTAAATAGGAGGATTTAAGGAGTTTGTTCAGCCAAAGAAGCTACATCTTAAAACCAAAAAATGTGAAAAAAATAAAGGAAACTTTCTTCATTAAGAAATGTGATTTAAGAAAATTGACACTCTACAGTTCTCAACTTTTTCATACCCAATGGTCCAGAAAATTGCAATGGGTTTTTTTTCTCAATTTTGTTATGTAACAACAACACGGGCAATCAACCACAAGAAGAATTAGCCAAATGTGGCTACAAGTCTGAGAGGAAAGTAGAAAAACTTAAGAATCCTGCTATGCTTCAGTGACTTGCTGGAACCTATTCTGTAAGTATGGTGATTTCAGAAGAAAAAAATTCCTCAAAATCAGGCGACTTTGATGAATTTTTTCACCAAAAAAATCCTTTGTATTTATGAGTCACACTGGATTTTTTGTTTGTCACCAAGTGGTGACAAATTCCTCAAATTCAGGCAACTTTGATGAATTTTCCACCCAAAAAATCCTTTGTATGTATGAGTCACACTGGATTTTTTGTTTGTCACCAAGTGGTGAAAATTCGCCAAAAAATGCTGGGAGTAGCCTGAATACTTTCATGTATCTCAACCCATATTATCAAGAATAAGTCCATATCAGTCATTGATATGGTTCAACGAAATCTGAAATCCAGATTTAACAATGATATGAAGAGCTTTTTCAAGGATGTATTCAAGAGTTTGGGTTTTGGGTTGATGAAGTAAAATGGAATAGATTAGGAAAGAGAGGCAAATAGAGCAGGCAAAACTAAGATGTGGCTAGAGAGAAATTAGTGCAGTGATGATCAATGTGGTCAACTAGGTGTTCATCAACTAGTTCGCAGTTAGTTTATTCAATAGGAATCCTTATTTTAAAAGTAGTAGAAAATTTTGCTTGTGCCATGATTGCACATTTTCACATTTTTGTGGCTTTTAAGTTGTCTTTTGTCACATGAGAAGCTTAAGGGTGCTTCAAGTTTAGACCATAGTCATAACTACACCCCCATCTACCTCTAATCCTTTTTTAAGTAGATTCATTTGTGTTCTCTGTGTCTATTGCACAAAAACATTCAAACCTCTTCATGGGCATGATTTTCTAACTTTTTTCTCTTGTTTTGCCCAACTAAGGTACATATTTGAGGAGCAACCAACACTGAATGAACACAAAAGATGCAGTCTTCAAGTGCTTGGACTCGTACAATTCCAAGGCTTTCGTAAGAACATTTTCACTAGAACAACGACTCGGATTCAATGCAAGAACAACCTAGTAATTATCACAAATTTTTGAAATGCCATGTTTTATCAAGCCTCATTTTGCCCACAAACTTCTAGCTGGGCATTCTTCGTGCAATCAGCATGCCTATTTTGTGTTGTAGTGAAAAGCTATGCACAAATGTTTAATTTTTTCACTCATTTCCTACAATTGAATCTTGGGAGATGTGAAACACATGTTTGGAGAGTTGTAATTTATCCTCCTCTATGACAAAGTTCTTCCCCTTTTTCATTATTCCAAAGTTTGCATCTTGCAATGCCATGGTTATAGGTAGCATAGTAAAAACAACAAAATTTGCACAGTAGTATGGTGATTCTTCCCACATAATTATTTCATAAATAAAAAGGTATGTCAAGCTTGACATTGTGCACTAAGATGCAAGGCACAATAGGGCTTTCAACAATGTCAATTGCATGGTTTCCCAAGTTACAATCACACTAGGGTAACAAATCAATGGTGGTCATCGTTAAGTTTAGAAAAATGTTATTTGCACACAAGATGCAATGTGTGGTGGAGATGTTTTTAGGTGAGTGGCAAAAAAAAAAGTGGACAACATCTTGGCATGAACATAAGAAATGACTTTTCTTTTTTTACTAGGATTGAGTGAAGGGGAAAGCCCTTGGCTTCATTCGAATAAAGGCTTGGGTAAAGTGGACCTAATTCCAATAAAACCCACTACCAAAAAGGTTTACTAAGTGTAAAAATGTGGTTCAACTTTTTTAAATTAAGAAAAAAAAAATTTAAGATTTTTTGAAAAAAAAATTTGGCCAAGTGTTCCTTTTTCAAAATGCCTTCCCAACAATGGAGGAAAATTACATTGATAACACACCCTCCACATACATTTAAAAATCAAACTAGGTTTTATGATAGAGGAATGCATCTCTACTTTTAATGTTGTGAAGGTAAAAACATGAAAATTATCGTAAAATCCAATGTTAGGTGAGTATCATTAACAAGGTGGGAACCATCTAGGGTTTCAAGCCTATTTTCACCATGAAGATTAGTAGATGTTGTCACCTTGAATGGTGATATACCAAATAAGATTTATCTCAACAATTTCCACTAAAATGAAAACTAACCTTTTCATATATCTTTCCAAAAAGTGATACCCAAGGAAGGTAACATTAGAAATTCAAGTTCAATTTTCAAGTACAAGGGTTTAAAGGTCTAAGTTTTTAGGTGTTATGGAAGGGTGCCATGGCTATTGGGGTAAATAACAACTACCATGGCTATTGTGACTAGTTGGATCATTTATGAGTGAACACCAAAACTATGTTTGTTGTACAAAGGCTAATGGTATTGTTTCAAATCATATTTGTCAACTAACCCATCCTTTTACAAAAATTGATACAAGTGTTGATATTGGGTGCAAACCTATACACCATAGTTGTGTTTTCCTTTTTGGCCAAAACATTTGGGAAATTTTGGAAGATTTTTTTTCTAATGGAAATTCAACTAATTGTTTTTTTGGAAATATTTGTCAAAATTTTTAACATCATAAAATTGAAAGGAAACCATGATATCATCATATCAACCAATGTTTTTTTTCATGTGTTGTATGTTATGTCATTAGCAATTTTCATTTGTTGTTCATATAAACAAGTGGCAAATTCCATAGGGAATATGAATTTTTACTATGATCATGAACTTCCTAAATCAAAGGCTACATAGAAATTTTAAGAATGTAAATTGTTAACCACAAAGATGTTCTAGGTTTTAATTTTTAAGTGTGATTATGTAATGGAACCCAAAGCACCATCCTTACTACCAAAGCTAAGTAAATGGTGGGAATTGAGTGACACCAATGAATAATAAGTTTAAATATTTGTGATTCAAGCAAATTGTACATTCACATCTTAAAATGAGACCAAACTCAATATAATACCAACATGCTTCCTAAGGAAAATTTCCCCAACTAAAGGGGGAAAACAACATTAGTACTTAAACTTAATTCACTTGGCTAAAAATTGAAAATCCATTCAATTTTTATTTTTTAATTCTAATATTGTTACATTCCAAAACTTAAATAATTTTTGTGTTATAAAAAAATTTAGAAATATTAGAAACCCTACTCACCAAACCTTCATGTGTTTGCAAATGTTAAAACAAGTCCATCAACCCCCATCCCACAAACAAAGCATCAACTTCCACTTAACAACAAATAAAAGAAGGCAAGAAAAAATCATGCCTTTAATATTTTCTAAAAAAATTTCAAAGGTCCATTACTTTCCAAGTTTTGACAAAAACCAACTAGAAACTTCAAACAAAATTGCCCATTTAAAGTAAGCCCAAAAGACACATAAGATTTTACTTGAAACTTGGTTAATAAAATACCTAGTCATTTAATTTTTCAATCAATTGTTGTTGCTCACAATAATGAACTTTTCCTTTGGTCCACTTACAAATTGCAATGTAGAAAGGAAAAGATTCCATCTAATAAAATTGTTGTGCACACATGCAAACCACCAAATTTAAATTTGTGATTAATTGATTATGGAATTTAGATTTCACAAAGTTCAATGTAAAGAAAGTTCATTCATCCTCCACACTATTGAAAACCATCACAATTGCCATTTCCACAAGCTTCATCTATTATAACAATATGCGAACAATGATGTTATTAAAAACCAAATGTCCCTACATCTTATTTGGAGGGTTTTTAAATTGCAATGGATGAAAGGTAACATGGTTATTGACCTTCATAATGCACACAAAGAAAAAAACTTATTGATCAAACAATGATGGATCCAATAAGTAACCAACCACAAATCCAAACAAAGATATTGTTTTAGGAACACAATGTTCACCTCATTAGAACCACCACCTTCAATGATTTTTTGTAAATTTAACAATATAGGCACCTTCCTATAACCATGTAATAATGAACAAACATCTAACTCTAAATATCAAAAGTGGTTGCCTTATCATAAATCAATGAAAAAAACAAGACTTTTGAATCACATGTCAAGTTGTAGCCAAGACCACATTATGCATGCAATTTGCCATTTCCGATCAATTGGAATCAATCCAATGCTTCTTTGGTGTTTTGTTAACTTTCAAAAATTCATACAAACTTCATGTTTTCAAAGTCAATCATTGGCCTCTCATATTTCAAAATATGATAGACAATAACAAATTGCATGTATTTTTTCATTATGGTAACCCTTTATGCATTGACCATTTGTTTTAAAATAGACTCAAGCCTTGTAAATGCATAAATCCTCTAATTTTTTGCACGTTTGGTGTTGGAATTTGTCAAAAATCACCCACTTTGTGCTTCAAAGTAGGGTGTGCATACATTTTCTTTTGTCACTATGCTTGTTGAGCCCATCCAATTTTGGCACTAATGACGTAAACTCTCAATGACTTTTCACAATGCATATTTTACACCTCACATGATTAGCTTGTTATTTTCTTTGAAGATAGGTTCATCCCAAGGAAAATTGGCAAGCCCAAATATCTTGGAATTTTTTTTACACCTCCCATTCAAACTTCCTATTCTCTAAATGGCCTTGAATAGGATTAGAAGATGTAGGCTTGTTAATGTCTATGTTAATTTCAAAACTAGGAAAGGCACTCAAATTTTAGCTTGCACTATCTCTAAAATGAATACAAGAAAGCGATTGAGTAAGTTGCCTCCCAAATGCCAAATCTAGAGTTCCAACACTAGAGCTAAAGAAAAATAAGTAGAAATTGAGGTTTGTAGGGTTTTTCAATGGAACCATGGTTTCATAAAACACTAAAACATAAAAACTTAAATCCAACTTCCAACCAACAACTGTGACCACACTTGCAAACAAGCACACATGTATGGATAAAATGACTTTGTTTCTTTCTTTATACATATTAAACAAAAAGGAAGACTCCTAGAGACTCTATAGACTTAGGAATGAAACATTGGACTTTGTTTTTCTTTCTATACATACCAAAACAAATAAGGTCAAACCTTAGGAGCTCAATTAGACTTGGGCTTGGTAAAAATGGACTATTTTTCTAGCTTGAAGGTTCTAGTTTAATGAAATTGAAGAAATCAAATCGACCATTAATTTTGGTTTCTTTTAAATTCATAAAACATGAACCTTCATGAAATTTACACAAAAAAAAGTGCATAAGCCTAACATTATTCAAAAGCATGAAACATCTTCATAATTCAAAACCTACAATCAAAACCTAAAAATATCAATAAACAATGTTAAAACACATGCAATTTTGTGTAGTTATTATAAACACTTGAAAACTTCTGTAATTGCTACAAAATTGTTAATGGGTAAAATTTTCCTTTGTTGGTTAAACATCATGGGTGTTAGGAGATGGTAGTACCATCATTGAATGGTAATTATCATCAAATGGCAAAACAATCTTAAGAGAATTCTGAAGTGAAAATCTTTTTTGATAGTAGTACCATTAGTATAATGAACTACCTTCATGGGGTAGAATAATTAGAAGTTAATTCCGGGAGAAATTTTAATAAAAATAATACTAATTATTAAAAATAATATCTTAGTCTAATTCATTTAAAAAGGCATCCTAGTAACTATTTAGTTACTAGTGGTAAATATTTTTCTTACCATCTTCCATTTACTAGGGGGTGAAGTTATTTAGATCAATTAGTTTAAATGGATAAGGGATGGATGGATTTCCCTTGACTAGGATGTGTGGAAAGGATTAAGATAAAAAGATCTTAAAGCATAAGGAAATTTAAAAAGATAAGGACTCAACCTTTGTGTGGTAACATCTTTCTTGGGTTTCTTATTAATTTTTTAAAAGGAGTGAAAGATTTCGTTAGAGGATTAGAAGATTAGATCATTAGCATTAGGAGGATGCTTGTGTGACATTTTTGTGTGAAAAAGAAGGAAAAGAACAAGGGAGAAAATTGTCTTTATGTAATGGAAAATGGTTGAAGGTTATATAAATTTTAACATTTTTTCTTAGTGTGTGTCCTACTTAGAGTGTAATAAAGGAAGGGAAAGTAGCTCATATCAAGTTTATATAAAGCTTTGTTACTTTCATGTATTAATTTTTCTTTTCTTTTGTAAAGTTAAAATATTATCTACTCTTTGTTTTAATTTTGGACTAAAAAATAACATTTTGCCACAAGATGGTAGTTGCCATTAGAAAGTAGTAACATGGAGGTAGACATGAGATTTGAGTTCTACAGGGATGGTAACATTGCTACAAATGGTAGGTACAATCACAAAAGGTCTATAGGTAATGCAAACGGTAAACATTAGTTACAAAAGGGTAAACAAGTGTTATAAATGATAAGCAGCAAATATTAGAAGTCTACAAGTGGTTGGGGGTCTTTTTTCAAGTCTATAGATGACAATATATGCATGATGGTAGCTAATGTAGGACAATAGTTGTTGCATGATGGTAACTGATGTAGGACAATAGTTGTTACAAAACAATAGACAAATAATAAACAAGTCTTACTTTCATATGTCTTCATCTTTTTTCTTATTCCTTTCATTATTCGACAACTTTTTTATTTAATGGTAACTAGGTTATTTAATTTCACGATTTAACAAAAGTATTTATAAACTTGTGTAACTTTTACAAACACATGGCACCCACAAACAATTATAACAAACACCTACAAGCAAACAATAGTTGAAAAAACATAAATCAAGACTTAAAACTAACGAATTATAAACAAACTATAGATTTAAACCAATTAGAAACACACTTAAAAAGTCAAGTTATTGAATGTTTTCATTTATGGGAGGTTCTAATTTGGACTTGGGAACACATTCTTGAAACAAACTTATGCACTTATTCCTTGTTTCAAAAAAAACAAAAAAAAACTAATAACAATAATTTTTATGTGCATTTATTCAAATCTTTTACACCTAGTATAGGCATCACATAAAAGCAAAGACTATCTTTTGTTGATAATTAAACACCTCTAATCCACACATTCACAACAAAAATTGCAAGAATTGAAAGCACACAACGATTTCCACACAAACATAAGAAGCATAAAAATTGAAATTTATAAACATCACCCCTCGATAATAGAAGATATGTAAAGATCAGAAGGATACAAATGCAATGTTAAAAAAATGAAAAAATAACTTACATTTAAAATTCTTGAATGTTAATTGGAAACCATTTGTTGTTCCTACCATCGCCATCAATTCACCTCCAACTTGCAAAATAGACACCCTATATTTTAAACCTTGAAAAAATGAAAATGAATAAAGGGAAATGAAAATGACAATTATTAACATTTTTAGTGCATGGACGTGAGATAGGATGGTGATTCGAGCAATTTTGACCTACCTTTAGATCCAACCTTAGCATTGATAAATCTAAAACGAACAATGAAAAACTTACAAGATTTTTCTAATAAAAAATTGCTCAATTTTGACAAATTTTTAATATCTTTTTTTTCCTTTTACAACTTTTCACAAGTCTACATGAGATTTCACATTCAAATGCAATTTCACACTCAAAACAAATGTTAATACCAACAGTAATTTTTTCTTCATGAAAAATTTTAAAGTTTTTTTCCATGTTTGTTTTAATTAGCATGGTGATTCATAATTTCTCCAATTTGGAGTGTTAAACCTGGGGTTCAAGTATTTGTGATTTGGATTCAACCCCACTCCTTTTTATGGAATGAACAACAATTATTACACTATGGAACTAGCTTTTGCTAAAATCAAAATTAATTAATTAATTATTTTTCGAAAACAAACAATGAAAAAAAGTTTAGGTTTTTAAGATAAACATGTTCAATTATTTTGAAAGTTCAACAAGCAGACTGAACTTTACTTTTTATGTAAGTGGTTAGTTTTAAATTTTTTAACAAAATTCAGTAGCTTACTTTGATTAAATTTCAATTTCAATTTTGTTTTGAAATTTGATACTCCACAATTTTCAGTTTTAGCTTTTTGTAAAACTCAATAGCCTATTTATAAAATTTGAGCTTTGCATTGCTACGTGTTATCAGTGAAAATTAATTATTTTAATTATTTTTTGTGTTTTCATATATTTATGTCAATATCAAATTTAATTTAAATTAATATACATTTCATGAACATGAAAAGATGCATTAATTTATTTGATTTATATCCATGTTGAAGGATAGGAAAAAGGAGTGAGGTAATTATAAAATGGAGGTAGTTATTAGAAAAGGTAGAAAATAGTTATAATGAAAGTTAATAGAAAAAAGAAATAGTTATAAAAAAAAAGAATTATGAAATAGTTAAGCTTGAAAATGAGATAATTATTTTGGAATTGTCTTTGGAATGGTCCAGGGACGACCATTCTACTGGAATGGTCGTGTAGAATCGACATACAAAACTTTTTGCAAAGAACCCCATGTAATCCAGTTCCTACGTCTCGTCGTTAGAATTTGTAGCCATGCGAGGTGTGTAGCATGGGATCACGATGGATTCAAACCTTGTTCTAAAACTGGGCCTGAAGGTTCTTGAATTTGAAAATCGCAGTTTTCTCGATTGGGTCGTTCTTGGATTCTCATTTACGCAGTTGGGTAGCGGCGAATTCCTGAGTTTTTGTTCTTTCTTTGAAGAGAAGGAGCAAGAATCATCACAAGAGTTGGAAGGTTTGTGAAGCAACAAAGAATCGTCACAAGAGTTGGGAAGGTTTGTGAAGGAACAAAGAATCGTCACAAGAGTTGGGAAGGTTTGTGAAGGAATAAAGAATCCTCACAAGAGTTGGGAAGGTTTGTGAAGGAACAAAGAATCATCACAAGAGTTGGGAATGTTTGTGAAGCAACAAAGAATCATCACAAGAGTTGGGAAGGTTTGTGAAGCAACAAAGAATCATCACAAGAGTTGGAAGCTTTGTAGAGCAAAATTCATAAGAGCTGAAAGCTTTCTTCGCGCAAGAGGTTTTTTGGGTTTCGACGTGGTGTGTTTTTTTCGCTTCATGGTCGTGTCTGCATTCGGGAATTGTTGTGTGGGTTTTTGTTCTTGGAGAATTCAGTGAGGGAGGGAGGAAGGGAGGGACGTAGGGAGGAGCAAGGCGGGTGCGGACCCGGCGAAATGCCTCTGTTTATGTCGGATGCGGAGTGGGAGAGAGAGGGAGGCAATGTGATCCTAGTGGTGGCGCGTGCAGAGCTCTACATACGGGAGTTGGAGCAGCAGCTGGAGACGCACAAGACCCGGGCCGATGCGGTTTCCTCAGTAACAAAACCATCACCCATCAGAACTTCTACAATCTTGCACCATTTTCCTGGTTGCTTGCTTCGCTTGTAGGCACATTCTTATGCTCTTCTTATATTGTAGCGTAAGGAATTCAGAGCTGGGTGAGAAGAATGCGCCATTCCAGTCCCAATTCAGCTTCAATCCTCAAAGGCCAACAACGCTCTTGTTACTGTCATGCAGAGCTGACAAACCCCACCTCCTCTATTCTTTAAGGGCTTGAGTTTAGGGTTTAGGTGACCGAGAGCTGACCCCTTCTTCATGCTATGTCAAGAAAGGTATATTATGGGTTTCCTGAGCATCTGCAAAGTGCAGTTTCCTTGTTTAAGAAAGAGGTGGTGTCCACATACAGGTTGACTTCACACATGAGCGAAAAAAATTCTTAGAAGGCAACGTGCGTGAACATGAGGCAGAAGTCTGTCGTTTACAGACAACTCAAGATCAACTGTCACAGGTGCATCTTTCATGTGCTCTCACTGCTGTGTTTTGTTTGCGCTCAATTTAGAAATCAGATTATAAGCTATTATGTGTTCTGTTTATCATGTACGCAGAAGGAAACAATCTAAGGTTAATGCTCCAGATCCACGATATAGATACCAAGGTTTTAATAGAGGAACTATCTAGGGTTTAGGGGTTTTAGTACTCAGTGTGAATGTAACCAGTGGAGAAACATGGTGAGTGTGTAAAGCAGCACGGTCCTGATGCATTGTGGGTGTCTTTTTTGCTTCTATACCCGTTTGACATGCAGGCAAAGGAGCTGAGAGAACAGCACAATGAGTTTTTGGATGAGGAATTGATGGCCATATTGAGTGCACTGTTGGAGGAGCAACACAACAATGCTGAGATTGTGGCTGACTTGCATTCCAAGCTTGCCAAGGTATCCACTACCTTTCTTTTCATTAGGATAAAAGTCAGCCTGAGTTTACATTTCAGTTTGAACCTGATAACTAGCTGATGGGAGTTTTGGGACTTGCCTCCTTTTGCACATCTTAATGAATGGCATCAGATATGACGGTTTGATGATGTATGCTTAGGGTTGTATTTTAATCTCTGGAAGCATCCTTCTTCTTTGCAGGTCCTTGAAATGTTGAGATTTTGGGTCATCTTGATATATTGGCATGACTTGGTGCTTGCAGTTGTTGACAGCAGTATGGTTGGTGTAGGCTGAAAGGGCTGCTAAAGAAGCTGAAGAATATTTACTTCAAGAGAAGGAGCACTACAGTGATTTGGAAGCTAAACTCAATCGGACACAAGAGGTTCATCAGCTTCTGTATTTCAACTGAAGCTCTATCAGCTGCTGTATCAGAGATATTTACACCTCCTAATTCTGCATTTTCTTTTCTTGATTCCGAGTACTGTACTCCAATTTGAGGAGGTGGTAAAAGTCCAGTTGGTGTTGGGCATGTTCAGAGCTGTGTTTTTTGAGTGTGTGTCTTGACCTTGTCAATTCCCTGCAGGAGCTCAAGTTTGCTACAGAAGATGCTGCCATAAAGGATGAACAATTCAATGCTGAGATTTCAACGGTACAAAGCGGCTTGGATAATTTATTCCAGTTCTTGGTCATGAGACTTGACAAACTAGTGCAGGGAGTTTGCCCACATGAAATTGTTTACTCATACAATAAGAACAGACTGAAGACATGCTTCTTCTCGAGTGCATCTTCTTTTGGTTTGCTGAAATATGAAGCATCTCAGTGAAGTTATTTAGAAAGTGTGTGTGCGTGGTTTTTTTTTGTTTTGGCCTTGAGCAGGCTACAAAGCTTGTGGAGCTGTACAAGCAGAGCTCAGATGAGTGGTCACATAAGTCTCATGATTTGGAAGCTGCAATCAAGGCACTTGAGGTGGGACACTTGTGTATACTTTTATTGTTGAGTATTGATTTTGAGACAACAATCTGTTGATATTGTCATGAAAGATCATCAGGAGGTCAATATGGTATTGTGAATAATCTGTTTTGGCACTAGTTTTCAACCTGTCTTCTTGTGAAAGAAGACAGGGATCCAGGGGTCAGTCTCAGGGTGAGAGGTGAAAAAGGCTTCTGGTGATTGCTGCAGGCACATTTAAATGAGGTGGAAGGAGAATACAAGGAGAAACTGGATGTTAAGGTGAAGGCCCAAGAGAAAACAGCCAGAGTAAGCTTGATATCTGGCCTTGATCTAATTCTAGCAATACATGACATGTTGCGGTTGCAGTATCAAAATGTAGTCAATCTATCTCTGCTCTTCTCTTTCAGTGCTCCTGCAATTATGGGGATGTGAAGGAAGGTTGTATGCTGTTGGCAGGCTAATTTCATTTTATTTTTCTGACATCATGTGTACATGAATCTGAATGCCAGGAAGCTCGACAGTGCTATTTCGTGGTTCTGATGAGTGAAATTCATATGGACAGGAAGCTGCTGAGTCAAAAGAGAAATTGGAGAAGACCCTTATGGGAGTGAACACTGATTCCAAATGTGCTAAGGATGGAGGATTTCTTGCATTGCCTTACAACAAATCCAGGTATGTCAAAATTTTCTTTCTTGCAGACCTACTTTCAGAAGCCAGTTTTCCCCTGGTCCATATTACTCTCCATTACAAACCAAGATGAAGTGTGACTTGTAGTCCCATTGTGTGGAGTTCTTTCTTTCTGTGAGCAGTTCATGTTGAGAATTGGCTACTGCTAGTTACTAGATATCCTTGTTTCACCTGTTTCAGTTGGTCATTCTCTTCTAACAGAGATTGAGGACTTAGGGCATGAGAAGTTTGAGAAGATGGGTTTGTGGGGTGTGATTTCAGCAGAGAGGGACAGATAGCTTTTGAATTTCCAGGAGATGGGTCTGTAGTGCCTGTAGTAGATTCAGAGGTTTCGGGCACAGCTCTTGCAGCAGCTCTTCTACAGGATGGCTGGAGTGTGAGTCATCTGGTGCCATGTATATTGTTAACTTCTTGAATGTTTGCTGGGCAAAGCTCTGTCAGGCTGCTAGCTGACAGGTTAGGATTTGCCCCTTGCAGAGGTTGGGTCTTGTTGTAGCCATGTGGTTCACAAGAGAAGGGCTTAAGAGGCCAGTTTGATGCCTTGTTCAAAGATCAACTTCTTTCAGATAATAAGTGAACATTGTGGGTTAAGGATATAGCTCTCAGGTCCATGTTGATGAGAAAATTTATGTATCCTAGGAAATTCTGATATGAGGTTTGGGACTTGCAGCTTGCTAAGATGTACTGCAAATACCAGGAGGCTGTAGATGCATGGCAACATGAGAAGCAGGAATGCCAGCGCTCCCAATCACTTCTTGAGCGAGTGAGTACACATCATCTCTCAGTCTGTCTGTTAGGCTGTTTTGTGGTCATGTGCCACCAACATGGGTACAATAGTATCTCAGCCCAGAGGTATAAGTGATCAGGCAGGTCATGAAGTGCATAGACAGATAGTCTTGTCATAGATTTGGTGTCATTATTGCCTTCAGTTGACAATTCTTTCTTTTCCTTCTTCATCACTTGCAGGTTTTGCATGAAATAGAGATAAGGGCAGTGGTTATCATGGAGGAACGAGGTAAGTTCATCACATTGAACTGTGTCTTGATCTGATTTGGTAAACAGTGCATTCTAAGAAAACAAGTGACACTCTGTAGCCACAAGTTTCCCTTCAGTTTGCAGTGTCAGCACCCTCAGTCAAAAGGACTTTGTATTGTGCCTATGTGTGTGTGGACTGAATATGTTACTTTTGTTCTGTTTGCTCAAACTTGGTATTTCCAAATGACTCAAAACATGTTTGAGAAATATGTTTGTAGTGTTTTCTGTGCATTTTGGACATGAGGAAACATTGGGTACTGAGATTACTGAACTGTGTGACCAGTTGAGCACAGAGAGATGATGGAAGCCTACAAGGAGTTGGAGGAGAAGCTTCAGAATTTCATGGATGACCAAATAGCTATCAAGAGTTCTTACAAAGACTTGAAGGTGTGTTGTTGGTGTAAGATTTCAGTGTGGGCACCTGCTTGATTGTGTAGGAAACAGCAATAGTGAAGCAAGTGGGTTGGCTTCTATCTAACAGTCTCTTCAAGTGAATTGTAAGTCCAATTTGCTTCCTTTTTTCCATCACCAATAGTGCAGTAGTTGTGATGTGCAGGCAGAATTGCGGAAGAAGGAGAGAGAGCTCAAAGGTCAACATGAGGAGATTTCTGACCTGCAAATCCAGGTTTGGCATCTGCTTGTCAATATTGGGTTCATCCAATGTATACAAGCATTTGGTTTTAGACTGCGGTCTGGTTTTTTCTTTCTGATCATGGCTTTAATGGGATTGGTATCCATTTTGGTTGCATGAAATCTGACTTGTGTAATCTGTCGGCTGGATTTCACAGGTTGCTGTGCTTCTCAAAGAGTGTGCAGACATTCAGCAACAGCGCTTTGGAGTCAGTGATCAGAATGGAGAAACTGTGGTTGAGTTCACAACATCTGTGGGTGAAACTGCAGCTGGTGATGCGGTGATATCTGACAAACTTGTAATTGCAGATACACCTGTCTTTTGTGTCTTGTTTGATTTAGCAAGTAGGAGGCTTGCAAATCTCTAGCACTGCAGGAGAATTTCTGTCAGATGGTATTATCTAGAAAACTATGATGAATGGTGAATTTGAAGAAGCAGGAGCTGAGTTTTGCTCTGCGGATACAGCTTACCTTCAAGGATATTCGAGGAATGGTTGAACACAACTCCCAACTGCGAACATTGGTGCGGTCTCTTGCCCAGCAGAATGAGCAGAAAGAACAAGAATTGAAGGTTTGATTCCAAACCCTGTTGGATCACTTTGCAAATGTGTACATTGACTGAAATCCAAAAAGTAGGAGTTGGATCTTACTTTCTGGACGGAGTTCAACTCTACAGCTCCAATGCCAACCCCCCTAGATCTTCAGAAATATCCACTCACCATTGATCTGTGACCTAATGTTTCACAGGAAGGTTTTGAGGCGGAGATGAAGCAGCGATTTGATGAGTTAGGCCATAAAGTTGTAGATATGATCAAACAAAGTGAAGAGCAGTCTGATATCATTGACAGGCTTCAAGGAACTGTAAGTGCGTGCTCTAATTTACATGTGAAACCATGCCTGGCATTTTGTGGATATACATTGGTCACTGGCTGGAACAATGGCCATATCCAAGTCACTGAAAGTAGCGCCCATAGCTTATTTGTGTTTGTAAGCTTAATCCTTGATTCATTTGGCATCCCTCAGATGGGACAATGTCGCTGTCAAAGACCTGAAGTTTGTGATACAAGAAATTGGATCCTACACAGGATCATTTATAATTCTGGACACAAAGGCGGGTGTGATATGTTCAGGTGGGCATGTATAGAAGATTATATGAAGAAGAGGTGAATGCTCATCGTGATTCCCAACTCTTGAACATGGGTCCAGTTGCAGGTTCAGATCACCCACCATTCTCTTTCATGACAATCATGGTTAGACCCACATGAATTTGTGTCTCAAGATGAGATTGTTATGTTGTCGGGCCTGAAATATCCAGAATCTGATTCTCAGGTCATCTCTCAATTCTTTTCAGATATGGACTCAAATCATAAGTATTGAGAAATTCTTGGTTCTTAGGAATATGTTCAATTGCTGAAGTCCTTGATCCATGTGCATGCCCTTCTTGTGCAGAAAATACTTGCCTAAGACAGTTGGTGGATGGCTCAAAGGTATGATGTCTGATGTTCTTGTAGTTTGTGTTGGATGTCAGTCTAATAAGAAAGGGTCCTTGCTGGTATGTTATGAGCAAAAGTTTAAGCAAGATGTGTTTGGTCCTTGACATGTTCCTCTTGTTATAGCAGGAGGAGATTGATAAAGTGCACAAAGAAGCGGCAACTCGTATGCAGTTGCTGGAGGCAGAATTGGATAATGCTAGGTTTGTACTTATAACACTGTAACTGCTCCTGCTTGATGATTGATTGTTTTATCTACTACTTGTGGACCTCAAGGTACATTCTCCAAGACTAATGATTTTTTCATTAGCTATGCCTCTTGCCTTTACATTCCTTCTGGAAATGCAATAGAATCTCAGGTCCCAGAAATTTGTTTCTCCAAAGTTTTGAGCATATTGAGATGCAAGCCATAGCCTCACCTTGTATTGTGCTCCTTCACATGCAGGCAAATGATTACAAATGCTTGCATAAAGTGTGCACAGGCTGATGCAGAAGCAACATCTGCAAGAGATCAAGTGATATTGTTGAGAAAAGAGGTAGAAAATCAGGTTTGTGCTGTTGGGTACACTGGATGTTGATTGCTTGGTTCATCAAGGTCTTGGGTATACATCAACATAATAACTTCAAGAGAATCCAAGTGTGTGAACGCCATTTTCAAATTGCTTGCGCATGTATGTTTCTAAAGAGTGCTTAAAATCACTATTTGTAGTGCAAGGAGATGAGCACTGTACTTGCAAGAAACGTGGAATTTTCTCAAGCCATCACAGACTACCAGCAGAAGCTTCAGGAGAGTTCCCAGAAATTGCAGGCCTCTGAGGAGCTTGTTCACTGGCAGAATATTGAGGTAGAGTTTTTCCTCTTCTTAAGCAACAATTCAAGGCTCTTTGTGAAACTTTCCTTGATGGGTACTCATAAGCAGCACAGTCAAGTGTATAAAAGTGAAATCATTGAGAATATTGCCATGCTGGGATGTCGTATATGATGAAGAAAATCCAAGAATCTATAGTTGCAGAAATGATCTGGGGATGGTTTTAACACAGGTGGCAATGTTGGAAAAAGAGAAAGCTATACTGGTTAGTGTGGAGAGGAGAGCAAGTGAGGAAGTGGCATCACTATCTAAGTGTGTCCATCGATTGCAGGTTGACATCTTTTCTCATGTTGAGTATGTATGCCAATTTCAGATCTTTTCTTGCTGAAATGTGTCCACATGCAAGACAGCTGAATGGCATGTTATATGCATTTGTGTAGAGAGTCTTTGTAGACATGGAGCATTCAATTGTGATATATGAATGGAGTGTTACAGGCTTCACTGGATACCATTCAGACAATGGAAGAAGCTCATGAGGTATATTAACTTTTCTTGTGACTTTTTTTGGGCTTGGGTTTCAGGTCTAGGATGACAGTTTGAACCTGTCTCTGCTACTTCTGAGTTTGTATTGACCATGTTCATTCAATCTCCCACAACTTTTCTAAATGTGATTGTTCCATAACTGATGTGCCCCTGCAGGGTGCAAGAGCTGCAGAGAGAAAGAAACTCGAGGATGAAGTCAACCAGCTGCAGGTCAGTCAAGTCTTGAGCATGTGGCATATTGGGTTGTGTTAAAATCAACAGATTTGCATTTGGAGTTTGTCAATTTTGAATTCTTGTGTGGTACAAGAAAGGTGAAAATGATAGCTCTCAAGAACTGACTATGGGTACAGAAAGAGGCAAAAACTGAACTGGAGATGGAGTGTGCACATGGTCAAAATCTCATTGCTCAGCAGGATACAGCTGTGAGTGAAGCCCTCAAGCAAGTAGAACTTGCTAACAAGGAGCTTTCACAGGCCCTTAAGGCTGTCTCTGCAGCTGAAACCCATGCCCAGGTGACTGAGGTAATTAACTGCTAAGTGCCTGATGGAGAAAGCTAGATGAAAGTGGGCAGTTATCAAGGGTGATGTCTCTTTTGTGTAATTATATTTTTTCCATTACAATAGTGAGAAATATGGATATAGAGTCTCTCTGCTGACAAATGCTCTTGGCAGGCACGATGCTGGGACCTGGAACTGCAGTTGAAGGCAGATGAGAAGGTGAGCACTTGTAGTTTTGCAGCTGTGTCACCCTGTTGCATCCCAAATTATGCTTGTTCCAGAACTTACCAGATGCAATATTTGGACCATCTCAACAATGGTGGAGGCTCCATTTAAGGCTTTTCTCCCTGACAGATACCAGTGGCCTTGGGAGGCACCAAGAATACAATCAGTGAGGAGGCAGATGCTCATGATGTAGATGGGGAGGTAGTCCTTTCTTCCTTTGCCATCTTTCTCCAAATGACAGTTTGTTTGTTGTTTTTTTCTTTTTCATTTCAGTCGGGTTACGTGTAGATGGTTGTTTGATTGGCTGGTTGTTTTTGTCAACTCTTGGTGTGGAGGTTTGTTTGATCTGCATGATGTGAGAACTTTGGCAAAATCATTTATTGCTAATGATGAAAAATTGTTGTCTTATTGATTTGCAGATCGTATTTAGCCTGCAACAAGCAAGGGAGGAACTTCATCAAGTGAAGGAGGACTTGGCTGCTGCAATGGCCCACACAGACCAAGTAACGTTCCAATACTTGAGTGGGTTGGCCTCTTATATTCTGCTTCATACTACACTGTTTATTATTGGAAGCCTAAGAGTTATGTTCTAGAAGAGGATGTTCAGAAAGGGTAGAGTCTATCTATGCATCTTTCTTAGTTTTCTAGGATTGTGGGTGGTGATGGGCTGCATTTCCTTGATAATTCCATGGATTCAGCAGACAACGTTTCTGTCTCGCAGTACAAAAATATCACTGAGTTCAGTGTCAAAGCACTAAAGCAAATTGAGGCAGTGTATAACAACTACAAGGAGGAGGTACTCACACTCTTTACTTACATCTCTGGGTGAAGAATTTTCTGAAGAAAGAAAGAACTTGCTATAGCTTCAGGACTCTCTAGAAAGTCCAGAAGGGTTGATGGGGTTCAACTATTTGCTGCTGAACTTGAGAATTCCATGAGCCCTCTTTTGCAGTTCAACTGAAGCTGTCTCATCAGTCCAGGGGAAGGATGAATGGGTTTACTCCCACAGTACCCAAGAATTACTTGTTGCTCTCTTTCTGCTGAGAGCTTGTTGTGGGTTTCTCAGGCTGAACACAGGAAGGAATGTATGGAGACAGAGGTGAGAGCATTGAGGAAGCACATCAGTGATTTGGAGGCTGAACTATCAGAGAAGGATAAAGCTTCAGCTGATGCAGCTGAGGAGAAAGAGAAGGCACTTACCAGTGCATTACGAAAGGTCACAGCATTGAAAGATTCTGAAGCAAAAAAGCAGTAAATCATCACAGAAACTGTGTTTACTTTTTGTGACTTCCAGCTTGTCAGTAAAAGAGCTAATGTTGCAATTTCTGTACTTAGACAGATGGAGTTGTGATGAACTGCATGATATTGGGTGCAATGTCTGCTGAAGGGCTTTTCTTTGGTTACTCCCAAGGGACTTCCTGAATTCAACATGTGTATGTGTTGCGTATAGGGTGGCACTGGATGAAGCAGAAGAACTGAACATAACCTTACAGCAGGAATTAGACAAGCTGCATCTGCAGTGGCATGATGCTCAGAACAACTATGAGAGACAGGTGAGATATGCAAGTGGGTCCTGTTGCAGCTGCTTCACAGATGGGGAGTGAATCTGGGCAAGATCACAGTTTTTATTGAAGAGATGCTACTGTTCCTTGATCACATATTCCTCTGTGATGGTGGTGGTAGTGGTGGTGATTTCAGTTTTTAGATCTATGCAATTGTCATGTGGGACAGTGCAGTTCTCTATTTGTGCTGTCACCATTGACAAAAATGTCTGTAAAGAACTGTGCAGGTTTTACTACAAGCAGACATGATCAGGGAGCTGACTGTGATATCTGATAAGCTTTCCAGACTGGAGAATGTTGAAAGGGTTCTGCATGCACACACAGAGAAAGCCGAGGCAGAGTTGGTGTGCTCTTTCATCTCCACAGATCCCTCTTTACATGCATCATGCATTCTGAACATGTTTTTGAGTTACATTTATTTGTGTCATGTGGGAACCCCACTTGCACACAGAGCGGTTGCCACACTATGTTAGCCTGAGATTGTGACCCCACCAGATTATGTTGGACTTTGCTGAAGTTGCATGTAGAATGAGGAATCCAACTGGTGTGCATGGTATTTAACAGGAATTATTGAAGGTCACATGGGCAGTGGAAAAGACATCTTTGGAAGCAGCCAAGGCTGATGCAGAGATGAAAGTCAAAGAGCTGGATATACAGGTAATGAGAAAAGGCATTGCTTTGGTATTCAGAAGATGAAAGAGGGTGTATAAGAAGCTGGAGAAAATCATGGAAGATCAGTTCCATGGTCCAAGATGAGCTTCTGATGTTGAGTTTTGATGGATTGTGCTGTAGAAACAACTGATGCACCGGGAAGAATCTGGTCTAAAGACTGAACCTTTACATCTCACAAGATTTATGTATGGTGGGTTGCAGAAGCATGATCGAGAAACTCTTGCAGAGCTGGCAGTTGCAAAGAAAGAAGTAGAAGCATTGAAGGTGACAGTGACACAGATGGAGGAGGAGAGAGAGAGTAAAGGCTCTCAGCAGCTAGGTGAGTTGGAAGGTCGGGTCACTGAGCTTGACCAGAAACTTTGGGAAGCTACGCAATCTGAGGTAAAAGGTGACATTGAAATCTTTTGTGCTTCTCTAGTGCATCCTTTGTCCTGAGTGGGCACATGATCCAGGGCTTTGAAGTAGCTTTAAAATGTGTAAAGTTGCTTACAGAAAACCAAAGCCCATCTTGTGTGCCTAAGGCAACTTCTGATTGTGGATTATCTTCTCCTTTGATGAACTGCAGGCAGCTGTCAAAGTTGAACTGGATTGCTACAAAAGACTTGCACAATTTCAGAAGGTAGTTTCTCTTGCTGGTTTGGGGGTATCAATGCATTGTTTCCTGTTGAGGAAATGTGGTTTAGTCAAGGGACGTTTGTGGATGAAGTCATGTGCAGACTCTGTCATGATGCTTTAATCTGTCACAATGTGCAGCGGAAGTTGGATGGCTTAGGCAAGGAAAAAGAGGAGGCAAGCAAAGAGATTGACAACCTTACAAAGCAGATTGAAGAGCTCAGATCCTCTGCAGGTCTGTCTTTTCTGATGTAGTTCTAGCAATACAGCTCACCTCACAGTAATGCAGAATTATGTTCCTGCTCTAATGCCACAATGGTTCTTATTGGGTATATTTGTGCTTGCAGGGAAAAGAACTGCTGGAGATCAGTTCATGGCTGCCCAAGAGGAGTCTCTGGGCCATAAGGAGCCTGTTGTTTGTCAGGAACATGAGGAGTCTCATGCAGGACAGGAACAAGCTCAAAAGGAGATCGAGTCTAAGTTGAGGGAGAAAGAAACCCTGATTCTGGTAATTGCTGCATCCAACCTACGTGCTATACTTTCACATCAAGTATATTTCTTCCTGTACAAGTCAGTGTTGTGTGGATGTTCTGTGTTGAATGCTGAAGCATGGCATCTTCATTCATCTCTCCAAAGTTCTTCAGCACAGAAACCTGTAATTTCTTCACCCATGCTTGGGTAGTTCTCCCAGAATAGAAGGTTATATGGATATTGGGTGATATCAGTGGGGCAGTGATTTTTTATTTCAAGATTTTGTAGGCCTTGGAGAGATCACTGGACAAAGAAAAGCATCAAGCAAAGCAGTGGAAATCAAAAAAGCAGAAGGATTTGAAACTGTTCTATGGGGTAGTTCAAAAGGCGGCAGCGGTATGTGTACAAATTTTCAAGGGAACTTTTAGAAGTTTTGTTGCTCTTGCTGGCTAGTGGCTGAATTCCATTCAGTGTTGCTGGTGCAGTCATGTCCAATGAAACCTGCTGAAATGAGTTACTGGAATTCCACCTTCTAGGGGAGCACCTCTAGTCTCTAAATCTGTGTGCCAAGGAAAGTGCAATTTGCACATTGAGTAATTTAGGTAAGTGTTCAACAATTGGTTCATGGGAGGGACTACCCAATAGTGCTATGCAGATTCTATTCTTCACTCACAGGTCCCAGCTGTGGTGTTGGTTACTGGACAGGAGAAGAAGCGGTTTTTAGAGGAATTGGAGAACCTAAAGCATGAGAAAACTTATTACGAGTCGGTATGTTTGGTGTCCTCCACATCTGATCCTCTTTCTTGTACCCTTTCTATATGTGTATTTGCCTGTGTATGCCTTCTGTTGTACCCGGAGGCACACCATTTCTGGTCTCCATGCTGTAGATCACAAACACATTGTCAAGTTTCCTTAGTATCCATGTAACCACAAGAATCTTAAGTCTTGTTTCCTCTATATCAAATTTTATAACAGGGGTCACATGCTTGAATTGCAGAAAGTTCGTGTCAATGGTGCAGGGTCCCTTGATGAACCTCCTGTGAAGGCGATGGAAATCAATGAGAGAGCTTTGAACTACCAGGTGGCTATTAATGACATGAAAAAACTGGCAGATGAAGTGTCACCTACCCACACTCCAGCCACACCATCTGTTCCTGCATCAAGCACAAAAGCCATCTCAGATTTTCCTGCTTCAATTGTGATACTTCCTTCTATGATAGAGAGCATGGCTGCTGTCAACACATCAATTGGTACTGTACCGTCTTCCACAGTGATTCCACCTGCAGCAGCTACAGCGTCTTCTGCAGGAGGCAGAGTGCTCAGTAATTCAGTGTTGTTTCCCATTGCTGGGCCTTCTTCTGCCATGACTGCTGTACCAAGCACAACAGTTGCAATTGTGTCTGTTCCTCCTGGCATTTGCCCAGTTACTCGACTTGCTTTGGCTCCTATGCCTGTGCAGCCAACTGTGCAGGAAACTCCTGCTCTAACAGCAGCAGTAGCTTCAGCTCCAGCTCCAGCATTGGCCTCATCTGTCGAAAGCGAACATGAAATCTTGCAGCTACATGCCAGGATTCAAGAACAAGAGGTCAGTCTCTTCAGTTTTCTTCTGGTTGCTGTTTCTATTGCACATGTCAGAATGAGCAGTAGACACTGACCTTGTGGCTTGCAACTCAGAAGGCAACACAGGCAGCAAAAGCAGCACAGGCATGCAAGACAACTTGCAGGTTGATTAAACCATGGGTAGAGCCAGTCAGTACACAAGAGCCAAACACTGAAGCTGGAGATTTAGAAGGGGAGGGTGCAAGTGCTGATACTGAAGCTCTTGCAGAAACCAGAGGAATTATTACAGAACAGGTTGTAGAAAGTGCCCTCACATTTTCCTCCTGGATGCCTGCTCTCTCTAGTGCTGTAGCCAGTGCAACTGCACCTGTGGCTGAGTCCTCTGCTGGACCAATTGTTCTGGCACCTTCTATGGCAGTAGTGTCAATTTTCCGGAAGCGCTCAGCACCACTTGCAGAATCTAGTGTTACTGATGATACCATGTCTCAAGAAATCAAAATAGAAAGGGCCCCTCTTCAGAAGAAGTCCCGAATTGCAGAGGTATGTGACAACTGCTCCTTGCTGCTTTATTGCTACCCATCAGAGTGATTTCTCTGATGTATTAATGTATTCCAGCTCTTAGCATCACTGGGGGAGTCTTGTTTGTAGCTGGATTTGTAGAGGAAAATGTGATGAACAATTGTATAAAGATAGCAGAAAAGAAGAGGAGATAGTCACAAGTTCCCTTGATGCTTCCCTGAATGATACCCCAATACAGGTCATTCATACTATTTCTGCACAAGTGGTCGATGATGCACTAGCCCAGTTTCCAAAGGATTCTGCAGAACTGGATATGGCTGGACCATTTGTGCCAGAGACAGCACTAGCAACCAGAGAGGAGCAAATCATGACAGTCATCGAAGCATTAGTAGATGAAGGAGAGATGCTTGTTACACAGGAGACTGAAGCAGGAGAAATAGTACAAGAAATAGTGGCACCCCAAGGTGCTGAGGCTGAAGCAATCCCTCTTGGCAGTCAAGAGGGTGAAAAGGAGGCACCTGCAATGAAGGGAGCAGATGAGGTTAACATTCTGTCTGTTGATGACCAGGCTCCAGAATCAGCTGAGGACAACGGTGCAGGAGGTGACCTTGTTGAGCAAGAGGTGATTTATTCCGGTTCTCCAAATGTGGCTCTTTTCCTCTTGGTTGCTTCTATTAGTTTTGGTTTTGTTTTTTTGTGAGATTGAACAGTAGATTGATGTTTTCCTTCTGATCTCTTTGTTTCCAGGAAGTGCCTGCTGCATAGGTTGACCCTAGAACAAGGGAAGTTCACCATTTGCTTGCTGTAAATATGGAGATCTCACACGGATGTTCTGCCTGGTGCAGTTAGCCTGAAAATCCAGCCCCAGTAGACAAAACCTGCCTCATACTTCTTTCTCGATGTTTGCATCTGGGTAGTAGTAGTTCACTCCATATCTAGAGTTTTGCTTTTATTCATTGCATTCAGGGCCTCGGATCTGGTACAGGTTCAGGAGGTGGGACCTGCACTGCTCAAAAATCAGTGATGTGAGGCTAGCCAAGGGAGGCTTCCCTGTGAACCACCACATCAAATTTGTTTGGAGCACTGACAGATGAACACAGTTGATGGATATGACCTCCCATCTCTCACTCCACAGGAGGTAATGTTGAATAAATCAATTGCAAGACTGAAAAGCTGGTACAACTCAAGTTTTCTCTACCTGTGCAGACACTTGATTGTCTTCAGATCTTTTAGTGCAACTTTGTGTGAAGAACAGTAGCATGCCCAGATGTGCTTTGGCATCAGGTGAGCATACATTTTCTTCCACCCTTGTGCAAATGGAAAATAGAGGGGCTCTTTTACACCAAAACTTGGGTTAGTCCAATTTTGAAGACCATAGAAATCTGGCTCTCAGCTAGTTGTGAAAAGGATCATAGCAGGAACATTGTCAGGTCTTAGGCATCTTTTCTTTTTCCCTGTTATGTCTAAATCTTTTTCTGTGTTGGCATTGGTTTGTCAGCTTGAGCTATGTTGCAAAAAACTACAAAAACTCACACAATGGAAAGGTCCCAAATTTTTGGACACAAATTGGCTTATAGTTAGCTCATTCATTTTTAAAATGCATATATATTATCACTGGGTTTTAGTGCAGAAGATTTGTATACAACTTAGTTGGGTGACGATTGTTTAGTTAGTAGTGTCATGATAAGTGCAATTGGAAGCTAGCTGTAGATGCTTAACTATTTATTTGTGGGCCAAGTTTCCCATTGCCAACCTAAAGACCCCCTCACAAACCCTTTTTTGGCCTTCAACTGGTAACTGTTCTCAACTGGTTCAATAATACTATTGCAAAGTAATGGGACTCCCTAGTCTTTGTGACCCAAATGTGTCATCACACTATTTCCTAAGGAATGGGACCCATTAGTCCTTGTGACCCAAATCTGTCAGAGATGGAGCTCCAACTTGAACCAGTTAAAATAGGAAATGTTCCACGAAGTTCCCAGAAGATGACCCCGCAGTTTATGCGAACACCTGGTGAAGCTTCCTGAAAATGTGGGGATCAGAAAATGGGAACACCTGGTGAAGCTTCCTCAAAATGTGGGGATCAGAAAATGGAACTCAAAAGTTCATACCAAACACTTGGTGAACAACTTTCTAAATGTGGGACCAAATGAAAACTACATACATCTGATTCTCTTCCTTACATTGAAGCCAATAGAGGTATACATTAAGAACTTCAAACTGGGGGTGCTGGGTCCCCACCCCACCCCACGCCACCCCCAACCCCAGTTTTGCCAAAACTGTGGGCAAAATTTAAAAATCGGTATGAAAACAGTACATGAGAAAAGAGGTGGGACCCAACTGGTTTTCTCACCTAAATTCGTCCTCAAAGGAATTTCATCCCCAGTTTGGGATTAGCTTTACTTTGCTGCTGCTCATAATTTTTGCTTCAAATCATGTCCTGGCATAATAAAACCCTGCAAATCTTGTGAACTGATGCCCCAATTTCATTAAATGGTACCCAGTTTCGTTTGCTATATGACTACACTCTAAATTGGGGATGAAACAAGGATTACAAGGTCAAACTAAGGCCCAAAGACAGGTTGACTTAAAAGGATATGACTAATTTCCCACCCTCTTTCTGCTTGTCCCCACCAAAGACCAAAAAGAACTTGAGACCGGGTTTGTAAATGGCCCCTTTTCTTGGCTGCTGTACCATGGCCCCTCTCATATGGCTTCCACTTCCAAGTTAAGCTCAAAAAGCCATTTCAAAGGGAGATCAAAAAGTTCTTCCAACTTGAGCTCCAAAAGTGCTTTCAAACTTTGGAGTCAAAAGGTTCCTCCAAATTGAGCTCAAAAAGTCATGTGTTGTCTTTTGTCATCTTTTGCATGCCAACATATTTTTATTCAGGTTTTGGTTCCTTCCATGCTTTTTGTTTTGCTTTGGAGAGCTGATGCTTCCATTAGGCTAGGGGCTGAAAGAAAGGTTTTGTGGAAGTGGTTTCTACTTTCTCCCTTGTCTTTTAAAGCAATTGGCAAATAACATCCTTTGAAACCCTAAACCCTAAAACCCCCCAAGGTGGTGACTCAGGCCATTCAACTACAAAAAATTTAAAGGTGCATTCACACTTGGTGTTAGGGACTTTAGTGTTGAGTCCCCTAACACCATGCTAGTCCTTTAGGACTTACACTAACTTATTACCATAAACATTTTATGTTAGGCTAAAATCTTAAGTAAGTTGTTATTGCCCATTTAACATTGGGTGCCACCTAGGATGCCACCTAGACTTTCATTTAACACTGACTTAACATTAAGTGTGAATGCATCATTTATAAGTTGCTTAGGATGAAGTAGTGTTTGCTAGTATCAAACTTCTTTTCTATTTCCATTCATTTTTCTTTTAAGCTGTATTAATTGTCCAAGTGCAAATGTTTGCATTTTGCAATGTCAATTTGCCCAATTCCTTTTCTTTCCCCACTTGCCAATTTTCCATACTTGTATACATATTTTTATACATATTCCAATCTACTTTACCTTACAATTACTTTCGTACACACACATAAATACACATAAATACACAAGGAAGATGTAAAGTAATTATAAAATATTAATTATTTTAAATATCGTTCCTCTCTCATAGTCGTGTTTTTTTTTTTGGTGGCAAGTTTTTGCTATTTTCTGAACCTTTTTTTCTGAAAAAACTTAGAATTTTTTTTGTGTTTTTCAATGTAAAATGTGTTTTATCGCAAAACTTTCCCACTTTTGCCAAATGTTTTCTTGCCCAAAAAAAAAATCAAACTTTGCTTGGACCTATACTTACTTATGTTGGTCCGAGCAAAGTTTGATTTTTTTAATTTTTTTAAAGCATAACCTAAACTTAAACAAGTTTAGGGCATAAGTTTAAGTTTAGGTTATGCCCTTATCCAGCCAGGGTGATTCCGCACCCACACTGGTACCTTCACCTTCTTCTTACGCTCTTACCCGGCCAGGGTTAACCAGCTCCTACCCATGTAGGTGCTGGTTCACCCAAGGCACTCTTTTACCCAGGCCTTGACCCAGATTGGACGTTATGTTTTTTTCTTAAAACGTTGGATACATTTTACATGGCTGATACCAGTGAATATTTTTTGGGCAAATCCTTGTCACTTGGACATCTCCTTTGTTATTGTAAATTCGACCCCAAAAAAATGCAAAAGAATTGAAAAACTCACTAAACTTTCAAAACCACAAAACTGGGGGGGAAAAAGAAAAAACAAACACCGGCTGATAATGCTAGTGTTTTTTTTTTCTTTCCTTTTTTTGTTTTTCAGTTTTGTGTTGTCACCATGCTCGCAATCATCCACAAGAAGATTTCACCACGTTTGGCTATAGACCAGTTATTAAAGCAAGAATTTATTAAAATCTTTTTATATCCTGGCTATTTGCTTGAACAATGTGTAAAAACTTGGCGATTCTTTAGAAATTTTCCCATTTTTGGCGATGATTTTTGGGGGAAAAAAAAACGAAAAGGGGGAGGCGAAGGAGGATTCAACGTCAAATGGCGAAAATTCGCCACAAAACAAACGCTGGCTGATAGGCATATATAATTTGAAAACGGAGATATACAAGAGAAAGAGAGAGAGAGAGAAAGGAGAGGCGTTTTGTAGTGGCGTTTTGCAGAAAGAAAGGAAGTGGCGTTTTGTACAATGTGGGGGAAACGAAGGAAAGCGCTGGTTTTGTACAAACGAAAGTGGCGTTTTGTAAAAAGAAATTAGGGAAAAAGAAAGAAAGTGAACAAACGAAAGAAAGCGTTGGGTTTGTAAAAACCAAAGTGGCGTTTTGTAGAAAGAAAGAAAGTAGGGGACTGAAGGAAAGTGGCGTTTTGTTGAAAGAAAGAAAGTAGGGGACTGAAGGAAAGTGGCGTTTTGTTTTGTGGGATTTTGCTGTTCACCTCCCGAGACAGGGGGTGGAGAGTCGAGAGATGAGAGACGCAGTCTAGTAGAGAGACGAGGGAGAGACGCGAGAGATCGCTTGAGAGAGAGAGAGCATATGGAGGAAGAAGAAGGCTAGAGAGGAGGAGGAGAACAAGAAGAGTAATGGATTGGTCTTGATTTGTTTGAGCTTTGATGAAGAGAGAGGAGAGTGTTCCGGTAAGAGGAGCAAACGTGTGTGGAAATGGCTTTGGTTTAGTGGTTGCAGCAGGAATTTTGTGGCGGAAGTGAAGATGAGCAGAGGTGGAGAGATTTGCGTGAAGAGTGTGCCGAGAGATTAGATTAGATTAGGTGGTTCTATGGAGGAGGTGCTTGAGGGACCGGTTACTGTTTTTTGTTGTCTTCAATGACTGGCGATTCTCCTGGCGCAAGGAAGAAGCCAAGAGAAGAAGCTGCTCTCTCTGTCTGTGTCTGCTTTTTGTATTCATCGTCTTCTTCTCAAGGAAACAGAACAGAGAAAGAGATGAAAGAGAAAGAGAAATTTACAATGAAAGGAACCAGGGATCGACTATGGGTGCGATGGCGTCCTACCCTTCTCGTCGTTTGTCAGTCTGGTCCTTGCCGCGTCAAGCTTCTGTCACTCTTCTGTATTGTTTTGGTTGCCATTTTGGGCATCAGTCGAGCAGCTTCTATCATGGGATGGAGGCATCACCTTGATTCTCCACAATTACCTTCAAGGTTTGGTTTTGGTTTTTCTCCTTCCTTTTGTTCTTGTTCTTCTTTTTCATTCTCTTTCCAGTTCTCGTAGAAGATATCTAGAGTTGAAGGAAGTGGAATTGTACCATTACCCTTACCACTGAACCAACCTTGAAGCTGAGAATTGGAGGAGCTTCACATTCTCTTTCTTCCGCCCACAGCAAACTGTGCTGCAACTCCTGTTTTCTGTAGCCGATAACTGAGTTGATCGCATTAGGTTCCACCTTTGGGGTTTGTTCTGGGGGTTTTGCTTCTACATTACCAGACAGACAGACAAGGACAGAAACACATACAGAGATGGAAAATGTGATGTTCTTTTGAGCATTTGCAGACAACAACAGTATGTCATGGAGTTCAAGCTTGCCAATTGGAGATGGCGTGTACATAGTCCTAGCAGTTTTGCAAAACCCTCAAGGAGAGTGTGACTTTGATCCAATTTTTTTCTCATGGAAACCAGTTTGCATCTGCTCTGATGCAGGCACCAATATACAGTGTTGATAAACACATGGAAACGGAATGACTTGCTGAAGAAATCTGTGGCCCATTATACACAATGCAATGGAGTCAATGCCATCCGGGTGGTTTGGAGTGAACCAGAACCTCCCTCCAACTCTCTTCATTTGGAGTTGCTGCAATCAGTGCAGGCTTCCAACTTGCATAACAACAACAGACACAACCGCAAAATCTCATTCCAGTTCGATACCCATGAAACAGATGATCTGAACAACCGATTCAAGCCCCTCAATGGACTCCACACAGATGCAATCTTCTCAATTGATGATGACGTTGTTGTGCCTTGTGCATTGCTGGAATTTTCATTTGGCATTTGGCTCAGTGCACCAGACAGTATGGTTGGCTTTGTTCCTCGAATGCATTGGGTTCAGTCCACGGTACATCTCAGACAATCCAAGATATTACACACAGAGAGAGAGAGAGAGAGAGAGAGAGAGAGAGAGAGAGATACACAGACAGAAATGTCTTTTTGCCAGTCCCCTTTTGCTTGCACCCTACAGAGGCTCAAGATTGTAGTTCTCTGGTGTCTTTTTACCTTACCCTTCAAGGCCCTGGATTCAGCATATTATCAACTCTTCTGAACCTGAAGAGTAATTTGCATCTACCAGGATTTTTGCTTGGATCAGCAATAGACCTTGCACATAGTTTTGATTGGAACAGAGAGGATGTGCATGCAAACTTTTGGACTCTATTGTGGGAAGCTTACTTTGGGCCCTGCTGGTGGGAAGCAGAAGCATGCAGTGGAGCAGGAAAAGTACACATACGGGGGATGGTGGTCAGTGTGGTGGATGGGGTCCTACAGCATGATTCTCTCCAAGGCTGCTTTTATACATCACAAATACTTTGAGCTTTACACTCATCAGATGCCTGCCTCAATCCATCAATATGTCAGAGAAGCACGGTATGTTGGAGGGCTGGTGTATGCAGTGGACATGATTGCTATGCTTCTGAACATAAATTCTCGGTCCTCATCCAATCCATGAGAAGCTCCCCTGATTTAGACAAGAGCTTCAAAGTAGCAAGCTTTTCAATCATCTCACCCACCCATCCCCATTTTCAGAGTGCTCATCTTGTCAAACTGCATTCATCTTTTGCCATCTTGAAATTCTGCACATTGGAGTCTCCTGTCATTACCTTAGAAAAATGAGGAAACTTCGATGAGAGGCTGTTAAATTGGGCTCAGAGTGAGGTTCAGAGTGAAGAATGGTACTGTCAGATGGACCCTAAACCAAGAAGTCAGATTGCAAGGAAAAGAGGAGAAAGAAGATGAATCTGTTTTTGTGAACATGGATAAACTACCTTTTTATATAACATCTACTGCAGAAAGATCTTCAGGATAGGTGGACACTGCAGCTGAAGTGAGACTAAAGAATATATTGAAGCAAAGTGAAGTGAATGCTTTACTTGAGCTAGAATGTGTGTTGCAATGGCTGCAGGTGAACTTTGTTTTATGACAGCAAGTGGGGTTGGGTGTGAATGCAGAAACTGTGAGGATATGGCTATGTCTTTCTTGGTTGCAAATGCTACTAGTGCTCCACCCCTGTGGGTGAAAGGTAATTTGCTGCTTTGCTCCTATTAACAGTTTACTTTCCATTTTGGAATTTGCTGCTTTGCTCCTATTTATAGTGTACTTCCCATTTTGGCTTTTGTCAAACTCCTTGTTCTATGGCTTTGAGTTTTATGTGATAAAACTGTGCAAATAGATCATGTCCTGTTTGATGACACTGCTTGTCCTTACTGTTGTGATTTTTTTGGTTCCACACAGGTAGACTATTTGAGATCGGGTCAACAGGTATCAGCAGCCTGCAAGGCCACTCTGAGCATCGCACTCAATGTGTGAACCACTTTGTGTCTGTATATGGGTATATGCCCCTTGTAGCCAGCCATGTAAAGGTTGTTGATGCACAACATCAATGGTTGTGGTGATATCTCTCTCTTTGTCATCTGTGATGCTTTTCTTTCCTCCAATTTCTTTTGGTTCTCCCAGTCTTGATTTCAGCAGGGTTACAGCTCTATTTTTTATCTATCTAGACCCATGACTAACTTCTCTGGGTCAAAGTCTGTTGCACTTCTGGTGAACTGGAAGGAAAACAGCTCAACTATTCCACATACACATCTGATCATCTTTGTTTTCAGCTTCACAATGGAGTTTGACTAATCGGGGCTTATAATTAGCCCCTTTGCCCCTTTCAGTATAGCTGAAAAGGTTGTGTAAATTGGCTAGAGATAAATGAATGACTGGACAGCAGTTACATCTCACTGGGACAAAGCTTGGTTTGACATTTGTATAAAACCTACACCTCATAAGGGTAGGTGCAACACACATGCTTTGTGAGTGCCTAACACACTTTGGGGTGACCTTGAACATTGCTCAACTCCCATGTTGAATAGGCTCCTTGCAACCTGAGGGCCCCTCAAACATTGCTCATCTCCATTTCACAGACAGGGATTTGAATGGGCTTCTTGCAACCTCAGGGCCTCAGTGGTAAACAATCGACAAATAGCTCCCCTGATTGCCACAACTGCAATCTCGCTGTCTCCTGGATGCCATATGTTGTTGCCACTTGCTTTGCTGTGCATGTGCCCTCTTGTCAAGGATGTCTCCTGTTTCAGATTAGTTTACCACTTGTCAAATCCAACACTTGGAACTTGCAACAGGTGTAGCTTTTCTTTACACAGCTTCACCATCACCACTTTAAGATGCAAAATGCCAGTGGGATTTTGTTAGAGAGGCAGGGAAGGTAAAACCTCCCCCGCTTGCCCTCCTTGAGGACAGACAACATGCAAGTTTCTAATTTACTGTACAAGAACATAATGAGCAGGTTCATTCCCATTATTTCTCTTGAGCACACCACCACACTGGGAACCAGAACAAGGAAGCAACCAACTAAACAAGAAGCCCCTCCTTAATTTATAGGCTCTGTGCTTCAGGGAAGAGACATTGTGATAAACCCAGAGATGGGCCAAAGTTTGGTATGCCTACATTCTGGGGTCATGTGGAGTCCACTGTAGAAACATTTGGAGCATAAGTGAAGGATCCACTTGGGCTTCACCATCCTAATCACCATGTATCTTCCAATTTAGTATGTTCAATATTGTAGTACCTTTGGCAGTTTTGACAAATATTTGTCAAATAAGTAATTAATTTTTGAACTTTTCATTTTTCAACTAATAGAATATTCTTGAAGATTCAATAAACTTTTTCTTTACAGAATTTTTTAATTTGAAAAAAAAAGAAAAAAACTTGAAATTTCAAACATTTCTAAAAGCAATATAATTTTAGTTTGGGAAGTTGCCAAGGTGTTGGTAGTGGTAGTAGTAGAGGGTATTTATGATCCTTATTTTGCCTGTCATTTAAAGGGCAGTGCCATTATTATGATGTCCAGTGCTTGGATACAACAGCAATTACAGAGACCACATTGGAAGAGGACATTGCCAAAGCAAAGCATTCGGGTTTGATCACTGGTTGGTATCATGTGTCATTAGCGATTTTCATTAGTCTCTTCTATGCTTGTTTTTTATTATTGACAGCAAGTGTCCATAGCTTTGGAGCTTGACAAGCCATATTGATTTTTCAGCAGGCTGTTGCACTTGGTTGAGGTTCCTTATTTCTTTCACATATTATAATTAGTGTATTTTCGTCACTAATCGATTCGTGGCAGATGACAGTTCTTTTGTCTTAAGTCTTCTTTGTCATTGTTGATTGGCATTTCGTAACTTTGAGTCCTCTTTGCGTAGGGTCTTTAGTTGTTTTTTGTTGACTGTTTGCTTTTGTTTTTCTTTGGGTTGTGTTTACTTGTGTTTTCTTTCGCCTTGTACTTTTGCTGGATAGGTTCCCATCCTCAATTTATTTATTTTTACAAGGTTTTTCTTCTATTTGGGGAGGAGCTTTGTGATTGCTCCCAATGCTAGAATCTAGTGTGCTCACTCCTCACGCTTCTTTTTGTATCATAGAGTGGCGTGAATTGGGCCGGTTTTGGCAGGGCAAGAACTGAGCAGGCATACCTGGCAGAAGCGGCTCTTCTCAGTCCACACTCTACCTTCCAAAGAGCACCTGGACCGGAGGTTAGAGTATCTCCAAAGGTGATCGGTATGTGATCCTGCACAGTAAAATTGGATGAAGAAATACAATATATGCCAGTTTGGCTCAGGAAAATGGTTTTGGCTCTGCATACTTGTGCACTATGCCGTGGCCGGTAAAATGCGCAGCAGTGCTGTGCACCTGCAGAAAAGAGTGTAATAAATATGATCTTAACTGCTGCTCAATGTTTCTCATTGGCCCATCATAATGATTGGTCCAAGTCGTTTGCTATTTGTAGTGCCCCACTAATCGCTGCCCCAGTTTCAGTTTTATGGATGGGGTTGCAAAGTAGGGTTTAGGGTTTTAGGGTTTTATGGATAGGGTTTAGGGAAAATATTTGGATGTGAAAAATATTTTCGCAGGGTCACATACGGAGCACCGCTGGAGATGCTCTTAGTTAGGCAAAATTGGCAAAATTGATAGGCAGAATTGCAGGCCACAGCAAACCCCAGCACCCAACAGTGCACCATGAAGGATGAATGGTAAGCAGCCAAGAAACAGTTTTCTGTTGGGTTCCAGTTCCTTAGCTAACCATGGTGGTTAGCCCAGTTGCTTTTGTTTCTACCTAGCAACTGACAACTCACAAGCCGGTTGTTAGTAGGTAAGTAGTAAAGACAGCCCTTACCTATGTATAAACCATCTACTTATCTAGTAATTACATATTTTCCTACTTATCAACCTATATATGAGACCTATTTCTTACAAAATTGATTACCAAGGTGAAACCAAATATTAACTCAGTTGAGGTTCATCCACAACTGAGTTATAATGCGCATCCCATGGATCATGTGCTCGTGTATGCTGGTTCATTGTGGCCAGCATTGCCAAGTCCCACCCTTTAAAGCAATGATGCCAAGATTTGCCACTAATATAGCCTAATCCATTGATGGTGGTCATGACCCAGTGTTGGCTGGTTCTCTTTTTTTATGAGAACTACTGGTTCCGGTTCTTGTCAACACTTGATAGGATTGAATGATGCTTTTAAGAAAAATTATTTTAGACTTATGAGAATTGATCAGGGTATCACTTTTTTTTTAAATTAATCAAGTTAGTTCTCAAACAGGGCAGTTCTCACAAATGTGGTAATAGTCAATTTTCATATCTGATTTTCACAATCCAAATTTTTAATTTATATTCATTTTTTTAGAGAAATCTCAGTTAAAAAATAATCGAAAAACTAAAAAGAATTTGTGTAAAAATTTGATGAAAATGTTTCACAATTTTTAATCAGAATTTTTTTTTCAAATTTTTTTCGTTTTTAATTTTTTTTCAAATTCTCCTAACTCTTTTAAATTTGCATGAACTTCAATTAGCTCCACCAAACTAGGGTTTACAACCAATTTTTAAATCATAGGTCAAATTTTGTTTATAAAAATCAATTTACATAATTTATTCGATTGCAAATTGCATCTCCTAAGATTAGTAAATATTTTCACCAAAGAAAAAAATATTTTTATCTCAATTTGAGAATTTAACAATGCATAAGATCTAACAAGCAAGGAATCATACTATAGGAAACATAGATTCGTATTTCTCCCACCATTGAAAAAGATATATAATATTTTTTGTATCCATTTAAAACCTTGTAAAAATAAAAAGTTCCTACTTAGAAGCTTTTTCATTGGTTCATTTGTGTTTGCTATCATTTCAAAAATGTTCAAATTGCAATCTTCATCAACACTTTGATCAACAATAGCATTTTCAAACAAGGGGTGTAACAACAACACAAGGGGAATGACAATGGTGGGTACCTAGTAATGTAAAGGCAACAACACTACAACCAACTAGCAACACACCACATACACAAGGCACTAATGATGGGGATTAGTATCTCACCATAACACATGCAATGCAAAAGGAACAACAACGACACAAAAGGGAATGGCTATGACAAGTACTTAATAATGCAATGCAATAGCTAACAATGTGAAAGAATAGTAGCCTAGCAACACAAAGGAACAACATTTAACTATGTGACAAAATAGCAACCCAACAACACAAAGGAACACCAACCATCATCAACATGATGCAATAATGATGAAACAACAACCCAACAATATAACAAGGTAGCACCAACAATGTGATGAAACAACACCAACAACACAACATGTTAACACAATTGACATAAAAACACAAAACTAACAACACAATGGAGCAAAATTAGCAACACAATCAGGTGGAACTAGCAATATGATGACAAAAAAACAACTACACAATGCAACAATGGAGCAACACTACCAAAACAATGAGGCAACAATTAAGTAATGCAACAAAGCAAAAACAACAAATTATGCAATGGAACAATGACTATGCAACACAAAAGAACAATAAACAACACAAGGAGCAGTGAGCAACACAATGGAATGTCGCATGAAAGAACACCAACCAAAAATGCAACGGAGGAATAACCAACAATGTGATGGAAGAATGACTATCCACAAGATAAAATAAACATGAGCAACATGAAAAAACACCAACCAACAACACAATAGAGCAATCACATCACAAACTTACCAAGCTTCATAGGTTCATATAAATTTCATGTGAAATCTAATTTTCATAAATTCATACAAAAAACATAATTAATTGCATGTTATAGTTAATATGAATGATATTTGTACATATTCAATATCATAAATGTTCAACACACATGAGACATTATTTTTGAATGACATATGTGAATATTCATATTTAGTACATAAAAATCACATAGTATTATACAAAATTTATCATGATAATTGCACAAATTTAGTTAAAATGTAAATCGTATGTATTTCACATCAAGATTTCATAAGTAAAAAAAGACACATTATGTATATATATGTATGTATGTATGTATATATTTCGTACCATTTTTACATTTTGAAACCCACAAATTTTGCACAAACATATTTTTTACAATTTTTGCACAATTTTTATTAAAATTTCATGATATTGGAAGTTTGTGATGCAACAACATGATGGAATATCCATGAAGAATGTGAAAGAACATCATCCAACAACACAATAAGGGAACATGAAAACAACATACAATAAGACTAAAAAACACAAGAAAATGCAAAAAGACAACAAAACAATGCAACAACAAAAAATGTTAATCAAAATTATAGAATACTAAACCCACAAGGGGTTTTTATATGTTTGGGCACTACTTCACAATGCTTCTTGCTTCCTCTTCATTAAACTAACCTAAATCAAAACCTAAACAAAAATAATATAACATAAACTAATTTTAAGGTTTTTAAATTACTATTGAAAAACCAAATTCTGGTTTTTTCATAAAACCTATCCAATTTTCACCAAATAATAATAATCATAATCATAAAATTTCAACAACCTAGTTTTCACTTGGGTGAAAATCATCGATCCAATTTTCAAATCAATTATCACAAAATATGATATCAATCACTAGTTTGAAAACCCAAGGTCCCAATGAAAACTACCCAACATTGGTCTTGACTAATGTTGGCTAATGTTGGCTAGTTCCTTTGGTTATAAGGAGCCTTTCAATTTTGATTCCTAACATTTTCAAGGGATCAATTACAATTCAATTTTAGTGTTTTTTAAAATTAATATGGGACCTAGTTTTGGTTTTAGCTTTTTAATTAAGGGTAGTTTTGGTTTCATTTTTTTATAATTTCAAATTAAGCTATTTTTGGTTCTCAATTCTATAACCTTTGGTTCTAAATGACCTCACATTCCAACATCCAAAAAATGGACTCCTTGAAAAAAAAATCCATATTTGCGAGTCCGACACCTGGAATTTTTCGTCCTCAAAGAGTCCATTTTGTAAGTCACAAGACCGAAAAATAGACTCCTTGAAAAATTTAATGATGAAAGAAAAATTCATTGTTTGCAAGTCCAAAAATGGAATTTTTTTTTGGCAAGGAATCTTTTATATTGTGGGTTGGCAAGACCAAAAAATGGACTCATTAAGAAAAAAACACATAACCTTTTTTCTTTTTTTTTTAGTTCATTTTTTGGTCTTATGAACTTACAAGACCGAAAAAAAAAAAGGATTCTTGGGTTAAAAGAATCCACTTTTTGAAGTTGCCAAAATGAAGCAAGGTGATTAGTGAAAAGATGATGAACAAGGTGATGAGAAAAAACACTCACTAGAACAAGAAGACTGCCATCATCACGACAAAAACAAAACAAAAATGTCAAATAATGAGCAAAGCAACAAGCAAGAAGACCATGAACACACTTGAAACTTACCGTGTTTGCAACTCAATTCTAAACCTCAAATGAAACCCTAAAATCTTGAAATGGAACCAAAAAGCTAAACCAAATTTCTTTGAAAAGTTCAATTCAATTACGATTCTCAATAAGTCTTGGAACCTCACCCCGAATTTGGTTTCAATTTTGTTTAATGATAGAACCAAAAGGTGATTCTCACCTGATTCCAATAATTGAATCCTAACCATCAAGTTCTGGGACCACCTGGATCCAGAACAAGGCTTATGTAAGTGGGCCCATCAAGGTACCTGGCCAACACTAGTAGTGAGGGGTGGAGGTCATTCTAAACTACAACCCACTAGTGCAATAGTTAGGATGGTATGTGTATAAGAAACCTTTTTTTGGGGTTGTATTCCTGTCCCATATTTAATCACATTGGTTAGCTATGTACTAACCATCCACATGCATTTACCTACCTAGTGACCAATTACCTACCTAGAGACCACAAGGTGCATTACCTACTCACCTACCTATATAATAACCACATACATTCCCAGTACTCAACTACTCCAACAAGGTTATACATCTATCATTATAACATGGCTTTAGCATTTGAATTCTTTTTGTGGCACTAAAACAATTTGCTGCATTGTGAAGTTCCTTCATAATATAGCAAGGATAATGAAGGAGCTGCAAGTGGTGAATTGCCCCAAAGTTCAAACTATGGTTTGTCACTTGTGATATGATAATAGTCTATTGTGGATTTGGCCTTCCATTGCTATAAGCTGCAGGTTTGTCCCTTCTTTCAGATTTGGCATTCCATCATGTGAAATAGCTTCAGGTTGTGAAAAACACCACAACTTCTGCACTGTTGTTGTCATGCCCCCCACCACCCACATACAAAACACACCATAAAAATTTGCTTAAGAAAGAGAAGAAATTAAGCCCGATTGCAAACTTTCTGCCCTTCGGCCGTAAAAACCAATATTGGGCGGTTCTTTGATTTTGTTAAGAACCTTTGGTTCTTGGGTTTTTTTTTTTTAAAATTTCAAAAATCAAAGAACCGCTAGTATCAGATTTTTGAAAATTTTCAAAATCTGAGAACCTCTGGTTTGGATTATTTAATATTTTCAGAAGCAAAAGAGTCCTTGAAAAAATTCAAAGAACTGGTAAAAGCACTGGCAGTTTAGGGTAGGTTCTCTGAACCCCAGTTAAGGGTCAAAAGCCAAAACCAGTTCTTTGACTTTTTTGAACTGCCCAATCAAGGGTTAGAACTGGTTCTTTGATTTTGAGAACCATCAGTTGTGAAGATGCATATACCCTACCCTTACCCACCAGTTCTAGGTTCCAAAAATTGAAACCTCCCAACAATGGTAAAACCACTTGAAAGGAAGCTCATGTTAAACTGGAGTTCCACCAACAGATCACCACAAGATCAATAATTTAATAGCCAAATCTCAAAGTATGTCTAAAACTCTATCAAAGTATGACCAAAAATCTCAGTAATAGTACAAACTTACATATAAAGTCACTCAACTTTTAGGCCCTAGTTTGACCCTCAAATCTCTATTCCATCCCCAATTGGAGTGAAACTGCAAGTGAGCAATTGAGTACCATTTAATAAAACTGGGTATCAATTCACAAGATTTTATTCTTACAAAAGATTGATCTTATGGAAAATACAAGCACTAATTGTAAAGGATGTGATTGTTACAAGAATCTATTTAATCAAGAGTATAAGTAACAATTTTTATTATTACAAGATTTTGATTTAATGAAAGGCATAGGAAAGAAAAGGCACGAGTCAAGGTAATCTATACCTGAAAGGTAAGGCCAATTTAGGTGAGAAAAACAATTTGATCTCTTCTTCTTTTTCCCCTTTTTTTCTTCTTCACTTTTGATTTGGTCCCCAGTTTGATGAACTGAACCTCAGTTTCAGGTACTTAAATATTCTTACATAATGGTTTTCATGCAGCCTTTCCTGCCTCTTTTTAGTCCCCTCATGAGGCAAAATGGAGGGTCTTCTTGGGTGTAGCTGACCTAAGTTGGGCCACATGACCATTATGTAAATGGATGAAAACCAAGTGTACATAATGGGGGTTGATGACCATTGCGCATATTCAGAAATTTGTGCACATGAAGAATTTGGGCAAGCTTGCCCCAAGGAAACATGGCACAATGGCCTATACCTAGCAAGCTCCAGGTTTGCCCAAATTTCTGAATGGGCAGCAAAACAAGCATAATGGCCTGTACCCAACATGCTCCCTAGTATAAAGAACTGGTAGAATTTTCTTTAGTGTGCCCTAAACGCTCAACCCTAAACCTTATCCTCATGAATAATCCATCATTTAATGTGCCTCCTCTCCTTCTCAAACAAAATCACAGCTGCTAAAATTCTACCACATCTTTATGCCGCATAAGGGACCTTGAATGGGGCAGTTCTGGGAATTCAGGTCCCAAGCTTGAACCTTATGATGCATGAGGTGCCTCCTCTCCTTCCCAAACAAAATCACAACCGATCCAAAATTCTACCAGATCTTTATGATGGACAAGGACCTTGATTGGGGCAGTTTTGCGAATTCAGGTCCTACATGCTTGGCTCCCAACCCATCCTAGGCCCTAATTCCTAGAGAAAGGCCCCCTTCTGAGTCCTTATCCTACACATTGAATATTCTAATTGGAAAAAAATGCTAACCTTAACAAAGATGGTGCCATCTATGTAAGTATGGAGATTGATGGCACGAGTGTTGCGTTGTTGACAGAAGGTGCAAGTGAATGCAACTCGAATGCGCTTTCTTGGTAATTGGTACAAAATTGGCATCGGCATCTTTTTTAGAAGATGATCAACATCACTAGCACATGATGTGGGTCCTTGTATGGAGTATGTGGGAACTTCATGAAACTCAGACCTTGCAGTTTTCCATTCTTTGATTCCCAGCAATGCTGATTGCAATATCAAGCTCCTTGCTTCTTCCTAAAATCCAAACATCCAAGTTTGTTAAACACAATTTAAATCCCCAAACCAAAAAAAAAAAAAAAACATAAATAATCCCCTACGGATCAAGTCTATCAAATAAAAATGATTTTTGCAAAATTAGAGTCTCTTTCCATTAGGTAGCTGTGATCACAGCTACTTAATGGAAAGCCACTGACATAGGGCCTTATTTCTCGCTGCTGCAGGGACAGTTAGGTTCCATTGGAGAGATGCAAATGTATTGAAAATATGTAATTAATCATTTTAGGAACTCTGGGAACACATATTCTCATGAAGGAAAAAAAGACAGATGTCATTGCATGGTGAGTGACAGTTTGATTCCCAGCTTCTGTAACTGGTCAATGCCTAATGCTTGACACACGTAGAGCTGTGAGATGACTGTGAGCAGAGCTACTTGAAAAAAAATAATGGAAAGCTGATGCAATTGCAAAAATCAGTGATCAAACAAGCCTAATGGAAAGATGTCCTGAGCCCACTAACCTGGGAGAGAGATGGCAGAAGGGAGCACTGTGGTGGCACCAAAATGTGGGCATTCGAGTCAGACACCTTCTTGGCATCGACTTGCTTTGGTGATGTACCTGCCAAACCAGAGCTTCGTAGTTCGAATTCATTCGAATTTTGCTCTGTCCCATGCTCTAGCCCACAAACCGGAGCCCGCAATAATTTACGTCCAAAGATAAAAAAAGAGAGATTACATCAAGAAGAAGCAAACAACATAACTGAACCGGATGTTGTGGGATCCTCAAAAGCATCATCAGATGATGCTGTTGGATTAGCGGCACCCTGCACAACCGCCACATTCATACCCTTTCTACTACACGAGGACGGCTCGATACAAGGAAAGACACCCCAAATTGACTTCGACTTCCTGAATTCACAACTATGCGTTGAGGATCTAAGTGTGAGAGAAGCTACAACCGGACACGAAGTGCACATGACATGCGACACATGATGAAGAGAGGTTAATGCCATCACTAGCTATAAGTTTTTACAATTGCAGCAGCTGTTCATTATGTTTAGAATTCTCCCTCATCAAATTATAACTGCCACAGGAAGAAACTTAATTGCGAGGGAAGCTTCTGAGTCGAGATTTTGATGCCGAGTAAGGAAGGAGCAAATCTCTGTTCCTTCCGCACGCGCTTCGCCGCGAGCGAGGAATGCGTCGCATCGAGCGGTCCCCAAATGCGTTTCTCCTCTGTTTCCAATGAGGTGTCGCATTTCTATTGGCTGCGACCTTATCCCATTGATGGGCTAGTTACGCATTTCCGAGGTGGCAGATTTTTGAGGTTTTTTGGCCAGCAGGCAATGTTAACTGCTTTTTGGTAGCGCCCACGAAGTCAAGTGTGAAACCGAATGCACGTATAATTTGGATTTTTTCACCCGCTCATTCCAAGTCTATGAATGTGAATGGTTCTATTTCATGTAGATATTTAACTTAAACAAAAGAAATGAATTAAATAAAAGAAAAAAGCACCCATCCAAAGGGGCAAGGGAGGAACACAAAGAGAGGACCAAAGTCCAAAGCCAAGACAACCCCCAAACACAAAAGGAGGAAAGGCACCTGCCCAAATTCAAATCCCAAGCCTAGGTCCTAAACCTCTCGCCAGTCATGTGAAACAAGCCAAACAAGGGGTGTGTCACACCGTGGCCTTGTCATTTACATTATAATGTATCTTAAGTGAAAAGAAGAATTATGAAAATTCAAATATTTCTCCATGCAAAAATATAATCTTCAAAAAATCCTCTAAAAGAAACAAAAATCCTTCAAGATATCATAACTCTATTATAACTAATCTCAAGTTTCAACACAAGCCAAAATATCATCTTTCATATAAAAATAGACCTATTACCTAGGGGCCAAAATCCATTAATTAAGCTACTAAACATCAATATCCTTGCCTTAGTAGGCAAGGCCAACAAAGAGAGGGGATGCAATTCTTACTTGGGATTGTAGTTTGTACTTGTACTTTGGTCTATGACCTAAAGCCTTGTGTAACTACTTGCCTCATAGGAATTGGGGAAGGTTCCTTCTTAAGAGCCTTCTTGGGTTTGAGACATGGTTTGAGATGTCAAAAGTGAGGTCTAGAATCAAGAATTTTTTTTCCTAGTCTAAAACCAAAATTTTGACCTGTCCCAATATCCTTTCTTTCTTAAGGACCTTCTTGGATTTGAGATGTGGTTTGAAATGTCAAAACTGTGAGTTCTAGAATAAAGCTTGAACCCTAAACCCCAAACCCTAACTTTTTTAATTACAAAATTTAGCCAACCAATTCCTTTCTTTCTTAAGGACCTTCTTGGGTTTGAACATGGTTTTTCTCTTCCTTAGAGGTCATTCCTCTACAAGGTTGAAAGTTCAAACTGGATGAAGTCCTTCAAGGTATTCCTCTACAAGGTTCAAACTTCAAACCGAGTGAAGCGCCCTTGTTACGGTCAGTGTTTTTCCTTTCAAATTTGTGATGTAATCAAAGTCGTGATCATCCCAAAGAATATTTTGGCAAAATTGGCTATAAACCAATGTTGGGCTAGTTATTGCTTTTTTTCATAACTGGCTGGGTAGGTTATTTTTGAGTTTTTATATCACATAAGATATCAATGTCAAAATGTTTTTGATTTTTTTAATGCACTATTTATCAAATTTTCCCTCAATAATCAATTTACTTGAATTATTTTTTTCAGTAATAACCATTGGCAATGCATAAGGGCCAATTCACAAATACCCACCTTGAGAACTATCACTTATATTGTTCTAGGTAACGTAGGTTTTTTCTCTTTTTAATTCTGCTTTTCTATCTTCTACCATAAGCATGTTTAGGGTTTTAGGACTGATAACCTACTTGGATGAAATTCCAATTACTCAAGTAGGTTATAAAAATTTGAAAATACAATACCCAGCCTATAAGGGTCTTGTGGGTTATTGCAATGATATGTACGAAGAAAGTTACATTATCTACTGGTTTTTTAAAAATCAGAACACAATTCTGATAATGGGAGGACACATAAGATCGTGGTTCAAAAATGGCCATAGCAAATGTCTACCAAATATCTGAACATGTGTGTGGATTAATCTGCTGTCTCAAACAATTGCTAATAGCAGAGACTGCCGCTTCGATTGATGCGTCTTCACCCTGCTCAATGGCAACACAACAATTTTGGTTACATGGGCACCATACAAGGTCTCAATTAGAACGACACTTGGACGTTGTAACTTACACAACAAACAAAGATGTGAAGAAAGGGAAATATGCCCATCTGCACAATAACAGATTCTAAACCCTAAACCCTACTAAATTGTGAACAATTATTTCTGAACTAACTCATGTGCATTGCACAGATCTATGCTGCTTAACAATGGTAAGGGACTACAATCTATACTGTTCAAAAACTAAAACTTGCCTTTTCATGCCAATAGAACAAGTTACCATATTTGCCTGCAAGTTGCTTCCAGAAATTTCGTGGAACACTAAGGTCCACACCAGCCCCCACATTGAAGTTCAAGATGTTGCCTGCAAAAACAACCACAAAGAAGGCACCATACATATTGTTCTCCATTTTAATCGACTAATGAACTCATGCTGAACTCTGCCATTCACCATGGATGCCAATTTTATAGACCTTATTAGCACACCTTGTCCATTCTGTAACATATGTTATAGAGCTAACAGCTGTCAACAGCAAGGAGCGGGCAAGTTTTTTGCCTGATCCAGCTCCTAGCTCACCCATGGCCTCGCCAAGCTGGGCCTAGCAACAAGCTTCATAGGAGCTGAAATTGAGCAAAACCTGCCTGCTATCTCTCACAACCCACTTGTCTCAAATCAACAGAGAAGTCTGATGGGTGTAGTGGGACACTGTGGGTAGTATTTAAATGAAGGGGAAGGGAAGGTGTAGAAGAGGTTATGTTTTATTGGGCATGAAAAAAATGGGAAAGAACATGGTAGCCCAAGTTCCCAAGCTCAGGAACAATACCTGCCCTAAACCTCAAAACAACAAAATTGACATAGTATGAATCCGCCATCCTTGAGGCACCCTATTTATCTATAGGGTGCCGAAGAGGGTAGGAAGAAGATTATGTTTTGTAAGGTAGCAGCAATTCAAAAGAAAAATTAAGTCAGGTTTTTCAGAGAGAATTCAAGATAATCACATACCTAGGCTGGGATCTGCAACAAAGATAATTGTCTTGTCATCTACATGCCAAAACTCCCGCACTGCAACCCCTGCATATTGCCATGAAGATGGTACATGTTCCTGCATTAAGAAAACTCTCTTTTGAAGGTCGAAACAACCCATCAAAGTTCAGCAATGGACTTGAAAGCCATGAAACATTCATTGGACATTGTACCACTGTCCCAGTTAGAGGGTTACTCTTGCCTTTCTTTAGGGTCTCTTAAGGTCAGATCAAGAAAAGAGCAATTTAGGGCAAAGTTTCTCATCAGTACCCCCATTGACTAAGAGACCCTAAAGAAGGCCAAGTATAAATTACACGTCCATCTCAAGCCAGCCGATTCATTCTGTAGCATAAAATCTGTCAACATCGTCAACTTAATTTCAGTTGAAAGTGATACTTTTTTGGTGGGAATCTTTTATTATTTTGTGCATTTGTTTTGAGAAAAGACTTAGAGAAAGGAATATCAATGTAAAATTTTCATTTTCAGGAAAATTTTGTCACTTAGGCTAATTTGAAAAATGAAGAAACATACACACACTTCCACATATATATACACTTAAAAAAACTCTTCAGGCTACCTAATAACCTGACCTAATTTTTTTTTGTGTTTGCAGGTTCTTTCATGAAGCATAGTTTATGACGCACACATTATAGGTGCTTCCAATTGGTGCCAGATTTAAAACTAGGTGAAGTTTTAAGGAGGGAAAGCGCATGGCTAGAGGCCAGAATGAATAAGAACCCAACAGCACAACATCCACTGGATGTCCCTTATGACTCAGTTGTGGATGAACCTCAATTGAGTCAATATCTGGTTTCACCGTGGTAACCTATTTTGTAAGAAATAGATTACCCTTAGAACCTAGCCAGATTACCCTTAAACCCTAAACCCTAAACTGGAACCATTCTAATTTATTTTAGAGCCAGAACTGGAGGTTCTTCATAAAAGCAAAGAACTGACCAACAGTGGCAGATAGTATCATAGTAGATGCAGGAACAAGGATGGTGGTAGATACAGAAACAATGAGGGCAGTTGATAACAGATCCAGACCTGGAGTGATGGGATAATTTTGTGCAAGCACCCGGAGCTTGAATCCTGTGTCTTCCTCAAGTCTTGCAACTGCGTCTTTGATGCGGCTTTCCTAATATGCAATGCATTCTCACAAAACACAAATCAAATCACAAACTGAAACATCACAGCAGAGCAAGCAAGCAGTTTGAATCAATCAATCAGAAAGAGAACAGAGTATTTCCAAATCATACAAATCCTTGAATCAAATGGACTATGCCTGATGAATTTAAAGCGTGGTGGTGGGAGCCCCAAGTTGGGTTGGGAATCCTATAACCCTAAACCCATTTTGAAGATGCAAGAGCTAGTAGGGGACAGACCTGTCCTTGTGACAAGAATCCTGCAACATCAATAACCGTGGTGTATTCCTTGGGTAGTAGCTCAGGATTATTTGCACCCTCAAGCCTTTTCGCCATTGCCAAATCAGTTCCTGCTCCAAAATTCCACCCAAAGCAAAAAAGACGAAAAAAAAAAGAAAAAAATTCCTTATTCTTTGACATTCATTCCGCACTTCTTCTTGGGTTTAGGATTCAGGGTTAAGGTGCAGTATTCGTTTCAGCAAGGATCCAACCAATACTGCTGCACACCTCCGCCAAACGCAATTTTCGTTTTTTCCATTACTATTCAGACTTTTTCCAGAAGCTTATAAACATGTTCTAACTTCTGTTACATTTTTATGGGTTTAGGGTTTAGGGTTTATGGACCTCCTCCGAGACAGAGAACGAGACTGAGTGATACTGCAATTGCTCCGTTCTTGATGACATCGACGTAGCTGCAGCTGCTGCTGCGGCCCTCTTCACCACTTCTCCCGCTCTCCTCCGATAACCCCATCATCACAATCTTTTTTCTCCTGGAAGCCCGATCAGAGCAGCCACCATCGTACTTGAAATTGATTCTGCAACTTCCTTTAGGCGACCCGCTATGGAGATTTGTATCGTTGCAGCTGCAGCTGTAGCTCACGGAGGTGGGTAATGCACGCCGCACCAGAAGTCCTCTGAAAACAATTGCATTCGCAATTTGGCTCATTGCTACCTTAACTTTTTCTTAACCACACCTCACCACCAAAAATCGACAGCACTTTGTTGAAAAGAAAAAGAGCCAGGGAAGATTGCAGATGTAAAAACACCTAGCAAATCGCTAAAGCTTTTGTGATGTAAATTTGAAAGGCCTTGAACACGGATGCTCAAAAGAATTAGCTCGATTTCCTTGCAGCATGGATTTTAGAATAGGAGACTAAGGTAGCATGCCCACGCAGAGAGCTGCTGAGTTTGCACTTCACAGACAAACGCGAGGAACGCCGCGACAGGAGGCGCTGGATGCTCGCAAAGAAGAGCTCGAAGGCATCGCCGAAGGGCGAAACGGGAGAGACGGCGAACAACAGGGAAGAAAGAAGCCGGGAGCCTGATCGACGTCCTGTCATCTCGATATGGAAGGCCTAACTTTTTTGACACCTCACCTTAGCAGATTGGCATCTGGAGTTTGCTTGCTCAGCATCAGCCCTTAGTTTTTGCGTGCGAAATTTCGCACAAAATGTGGGGGAAAATAAATAAATAAAATAAAATAAAAATTTCCTCATATTCTCCGTGATTAATTTTTTGGGGAAAGAAAATTAACAAATTTAGAATGCAAAAGAATTCAAAAAAAAATTTGACATTTTTTCAGGACTAGGATTTGGTTTTAGTTTGAGTGCATTCTTAAATTTTTTAAGCTTTTTTTTTTGGGCTTTTTTTACAGCTTCTAGAAACATGTCACCATTTAAATGCTAAATCTCTCTTGATATGTTTGCAATGGATGCAACTTCAGATAATTGGAAAAAAAACTAAAATTAAAATAAAATAATCTCTTTGTCCTTTAGCCAAATTTGGCTAAATCCTCTTTATAGATGATCACCAGTTACTCAGCAAGCTTGTCTACTGGAGTCATTCATGCATTGCACAAGGGTGGTGATGCCTTGCAATTTGAAAACTACAGGGGAATCACAGTGGGTCCTGTATTGGCTAAGGTGTTTGCCATGA
>Ga0116231_10000982_pt1 | contig 55764 bp, 41 predicted proteins | sample S1TSphgellanicum_2_FD_89695 | JGI IMG/M metagenome (GOLD analysis project Ga0116231, IMG submission 89695) | Host-associated microbial communities from peat moss isolated from Minnesota, USA - S1T2_Fd - Sphagnum magellanicum MG | ecosystem: Host-associated > Plants > Peat moss > Unclassified...
AGCCAAAAATAACTTATAATAGTCACAAATAACTTAAAGTGAAATAACTTATAATAGCCAAAAATAACTTATAATAGTCACAAATAACTTAAAGTGAAATAACTTATAATAGCCAAAAATAACGTATAATAGTCATAAATAAATTAAAGTGAAATAACTTATAATAGCCAAAAATAATTTACAATGGTAAAAAATATGCTAAGGTGAAATAGCTTAAAATAACCAAAAGTAACATAAAATAATAATAAATAATTTACAATAATTTATAATAACTTAATTAATTTAGGGTGAAATAACTAAAAATAACAAAAAAAAATTAAGAATAACCATAAATAATGTAGGGTGAAATAATTTAGAATAATGAAAATTAACCTTAGAATAGTTTAAAATAGCCTAACATAAGTAATATTATTATATTAACAAAAATCTTATCCATTTATTAAACATTTTCTTTTTCAAAAGAGTGGTCATCGAAATGTTATTGAATAATGATATTCAAAAAAACATTTGTTTAAATGATACTACACTTTCAAAAGGAAATAAATTTAATTGTGTACATTATTGGGAAAAAAAATCAATAAAATTTTAATCATTCATTTGGACAAATTTTTAATAAAATATGAATTTTCAAAGTTTATGTTTTTGTAACATTTAAAATGAAATATTTAATAAATAGAATGCAATGTAACACTTTATCACAATAAGTGTGGTGATTTGATGGTAGGGGTGTTTGCGTTAATCCTAAAAGTCAAGGGATCAAACTTCACAAATGGTCTGTTTATGGTCAATAATGGTAAATTGACCACATATTTTTTTATGTAGTTCCCTACAATAAGTGCCTACTTAAATTAATTACATGGCCTATGTACTTAAGTTAATTTTTAACCTAACATAGGTAATGACACATGTCAATAATTCATGAAATTATCAATATTATTAAATATTACATTAATATTAAATAATTTAAATTTAATTTATTTCCATGTTGCCTAATTAATTAAATAACAAGTGAACCAATTAACTGTCCATAACAAATGGTCCTCATTCATTGGGGGGTTAATGAGTTTCTCCATGGTAAAAATGTTCAAATTCACTCAAAATCTACTAAAACCCAAAGTGAACTAGGACGCATTTTGGTGTAATGTAAAAACCTACAACTAAAAGTTTTGTGATTTAAAAAAAATTGGAATTTGACGATTCTTAAATTTTTATTTTAAAAAAATTGAAATTGAAGGTTATCAACAAAATCAAAGAACCACACAATAATGGTCATCACACATCATCAACATTGTCATTGTCGTTTTCCATAAATAAATTATGAGGTTAGTGAAAAATAATTCAAACCAATTTGTCAAAATAAATTTATTCATTTGGTATATTCCAATGTTGGGTGGTTCTTGACTTTTTTGAATAACTTTGAGTTTGGGTTTGCATCCACCATAGAGGACAATTTTGGGACCAATTGACATATTTACAATTTTTAAAACTGTGGATCAAGTTTAATTTTGATTTTGAGACCAAACTAGGGACAAATTATGTTTCAAGTTGGGTTATTTTTAAAAGTCAAAAGAACATAGATTTGATTTGGATTTAGGTTTTCAATTGTTTAACAATATACAAATATGAATTGAATATCAAAAGGTCAATTTGATGGTCTATTGATTGTTATCCCATGAAGTTTTACCTTCACAACCAATCATTTTCTTTTCAAGTTCAACTAGTTGCAAATGTGGCTACATTGTAACTCAAAATTAACTTTGCATAGTTCATTATTTTTTCTTTTGAATTGAAGTTGGTCTTTTGTTGTGATCTGCAAGTTTGGACCTTGTGGAAAATAGCTTTAGCCAACCAACTATAAGCCATTTTTTATGGCCAAAGTCAAAACACAAGACTAAATGGACATAATTTTCCATAGGGAAGAATGCCTTTTCACAAATAAATAATAATTAATAATGTTGTGAATTATTGATGAAAAATAAGTTATAATGTTTTTGTCTTCTAGGGCCACTAATCATTTTAACATTTTGGCTAATATTTTGGTGTTTTGTTTTGCGCATTGATGTTCCAAAGCTTTAGTTATTAAATATTTAATAAAAACAATAAATCATAAATGTTTTATCGACTAAAGTTTGATTATTTTGATGTGACCTTGTCAATGCTTAAAGTTTCCATAACACTTTTGGTACCATAATATGGTACTAATGTGCCTAAGTATTTGGCCATTTCTAACTTCGCAACTTAATATTTGGGGACTTTGTAAGCTAAGGTGGTTCACTTTTTGCCCCTTTCTAGACTTCTTGCAATGGTTGCTTTATTCAAATGGCACAAACACATTGTAAAATCATCAATTTGATAAAAATATTTATGGATTAAAATTGCCAACTGAAATAAAAATATTTATTGAAGGGTGAAATTCAATAAACATACACTAATCATATACTAATGGACTTTCAAAATGAGCATATGGATTATGTTTTGGGTTTTACATTAACATTCAAATGCATTTTTTGTTATGATTTCATCTCAATATTTTTTATAGGGACTCAATATATGATACATGATGGAAAAACTTTAACCAACAAATAATTATGGATTTTTGAATGAGCAAACTTGAATCTTATTTTCCTAAGTTCTTATCTTGGTCATTTTTTGTTGGATTGATATTTTTCCCCCTAACATGTGTGTCAAGAAATTGTCTAGATGGGCAACCTTTCATATGGATTTTATTAGTTAATTAATCACCACATAGGGCCCACTCAAAATTGGTTTTAAATTGTTTTCCATTTTAACGTTAATTTGGGACTAGGACTCTTGTTGCTTTTGAGCCACCCTAATTTGCATCTACCCTCAAACCTTTTTATTCCTTCATGTCTAACGTTAGTTCTTCCTTGATAAAGTTTTGCATGGCCCTTTGGATTTCCAAGGCATTTTGTTTGCTACCTATAACACTTAACATGATGTTATTTACATATCAAAGATATTTGAATCTTTGAAATCCTTTAGGGTCCAATTTGCAATCATGTTTATTTGTTTTAATTTACCTATGGGTCTTTACAAAAGGCATTGTCCTTTGGATTAAGAAGAAACTCAAAAATGAATTTTTTTCTTATATTCTATTAACTACCTTGGTGAATTTTTTATTTTTTAAAATGGCTATGTTGGCAAATTGTCATTTGCAAATGTTTATAGATTGGCTACAACCATACTAAGTGAAATAAAAAAACATTGGTAACATGTGGGTTGGTAAGGGAATGCATTTGGCTACAAGGTTATTGCAAAAATAAAGATTTTGCTACCTATAACACTAAAATTAGAAGCCAATACAAGCAAATGTGTAACCCTGGATTCTAGTAAGCCTAATTAGTGAACACTTATAAGTTACAAGTCACAATTTACAAGTTTACAAATATAAAACAAACTTTACACTTGCATATGGATGGAAGGAATCCATTCAAAAATTAATTTACTTAGTAGTAATCATAATCTTCTATACTTCAATGAGGAATATTCAAATCTTAAATAGCTTGAAGGGGATTTGAATACCAACCCCAAAGGGGTGTTATCCATTATAGCTCAAGCCCTACATGCACCCAAGAATTAATTAAAAACAAGTTTATACATTTGAGTTTAAAATAAAATCACAACCTTAAAAAACAAAGATCTAGATTCCACAACCTATATCAACCTAGGAAAAATCTAATTGGGAGAAAAACAAGTTATAGAGCAAAACTATGATATAATTCACTTTATTAGAAATGACATTCTATGATTGGTCCTTATCAACTATACTAGTCACTTATGCCATTTGTAATTGATTCAAACTTGTTGTTTATGCCATTTTTAGTTGTTTATTCACTTGTAATCTATAGGTTTAATCATAAAATGACATTTTTGGCGTAGTGGTCCTAAGACCTTATTTGATTTGCCACCTTGCACTTGCAAATTGCAACTCTCCAATAGCTTGGAGTCCCTTATGCATCTACAAAATTGTGCAATTTGTCCCGAAGGAAAACACTTATAAAAAAATAAAAATAAAATGTAAATAAATATATAGGGTGCAATATATTGGTTATTGGGTAAAAATTATAAATTAATTAGTTAAAAATAGGGTACATTTTATTCAAATTATCAATTTACTTATAATATAAGGTATGTAATAATATGAAATAATGGATTATAATTATTATAGGGTGGCTTTAATATGCATATATTAAATAATAAAATAATAATAGGGTGATAAAAAATAGGTTGGACACTTATTTAATACCCCCCTTAAAAATGGCTATTCAACGCATGTAGATCCCAAATTTTACACTAAATGTCCCCCCTAGGAATTTGCCTTATCACTTAGCAATGGCATGGTCATAAGGAAAATTTTGTGAAGTAAAAAAACATTGACTATAGAACGTGGTGTAAGAACCCAAATGAGTCTTCAACTAATTTTGGAATTTGTTATTCATGAAATTGATAACATTGAAAGTTCATTTGTCTTCAATAATCCTGTTGGACAATGGAAATCTTAGCCAATTTAGATACAAACATCTTACGCCAGAGCTTAGTAATTGGGTTTAATTCATTTTTTTTATGCAATATTGTTTCAAAGTTATGAACCATTATCATCTTGACAAAAAACATATGCAAATCAAGATTGTGTTTAGTAGAAAAAAAGGCTAACACAACTTTGCAACCATCACCCACCTTCCAAGGGGTATAAAAAGTGGCCTTCAAATCAATTATGTGAATGAAAATTATCTTTACATGTTGCATTGATTCATAGCTTAAAATTGTGGATAAACCACATTAAGAGTTGTCATAACCTCATGCTCAAGGAAGTGTTGTTCATGTTTTACAACAAGATGCCAAGATGGCCCTTCACACTAATTTTTCATTTGGGTGATAACCTTGTTGAAAACATCTTTAATGATGAGCTCAAAAACCAACAAAACCATTATTATTGGTTTGATAAATTGGGTATTTGCCTGTAACAAATAAAAATGCAAAATACACTTTTTCTTCACCACCATTGAGATCAAAGAACTAGTCCATAGGGAAAGTGTCATTGGATAAAATGAAAAGAAAATTGAAATCATCAAATGTTGGATTGTCATGCTTAAGAAAGGGTTCATAGTAAAGCTTAAACAACTTTTATTGGGCCAACCTAATAGTGTCCACAAAGTTGTAGACAAACACATCCTTGCTTTATGTAAATTTTATCAACATATGCACAAGATACAAGGCAATCCCAAAATGAACTCAACGTTACATAATGAATTTAAGTTCTTCAAAACAACCTCATTAATTGCAAATTCAGCATGCCTCCTAACAATCAAAAGGTGATATTCAACATACACCTTCTTCGCTAGAGAACATGGAAATCCACCAAGTTTTTGGGCTATGAGGAAAAAACACATACAATTTTTTCAAGAAAGATTTGAATTCAGGCACCAAATCTAGTGCTAAATGTGTGAACACAATTATATTCATTTTGTAGGCAAAACAATGAACGATGTTAAAAAATGGGGCAACCTTTTCTTTGAATTGCATTGTGACTTTGGTTTAATTACCTTGGAAGACATTACTATCGTAGCATGATATTAACCATCTTTCATCCCAAATCCTCCAACCTTAACCCACCAAAGTCTTGCAAAAATTTAACCATCAAAGAAAAATATTGTCAAATGTGGAAGACAATATACCAATTATCTTAACACAAAAGAGGATGGGAATCCTCTTCCATTCTTGGACCACATATAAGTGGATTTAGATCCATTAAGTGTTGTTAATTGGTATAACTTCATTTACATTAATGATAATGGAGGTCACAACAACAAATATATCTTTGGTAGCTTCCAACAAAATAATATGCATGATTTATGCCATGCCTCAACAACTTGATGTAGATCAAACCAACATTTTTTACTTTCAATATCTGGAACTAGGCTTGGAAGCCTCTGTAATCAGTCATAGGCAAGAATGTGATAAATTGAACAAATTGCACATATTTGCATATTTTATTAAAGGGGACATCAATTTAGATTTAGTCTAGGATGGAAGGGGGCAAATTAGCAATGCATACATGTTCATTCTTCATATCCATTGAATTGTTGTTGAAATAATATGATCCAACATTGACACTTGATTAAAACACCAAACATTTCTAATGTCCAACATGTTTTAGCAAGTTGTCCAACTTTGGAGCTAGAAGCTTTTCTTTTCCTTCAATAGATGTGAAATTTTTTCGTATGACTTGGTGCATTGCACTCTTCTCATGGATCATAGATTTAGAATTGTAAGCATGGTGTCCAAGCATCTTGAAACTTATTTGACCCATCGTATATTTTATTTTCTTCTTAACATTTTGCTTAAATAGGTCCCCACAAGCTTCATCAGACAGTACCACAAATGATTTTTCATTAGGAAAAACCATAATATTTTAATGAAGAAAATGAACTTGCCCCATCTTGAAGTAATGAAAGCAAAGGATAGATTGGCTTAAACTTGAAATTTTTGGACATTTGCAAAGGGGCCATGGTGGCTATACATTTCAACAAAAGAAAGATCAATCATCAAGTTTTGAAAGCATATGCCCTTAAATGATAGAAGATTGAAATACTTAAAACTTGACATTTTAATTTTAAAACTCTTAGAAATTAGGTACAAAAGGTGAAGCTTTCAAAAAATGAAAATACCCAAAATCCTACAATCCAAAATCTAAATATGTTAAAACAAAATGCAAGCAATGAGCATCACAAATTCAAGAATCAACATGCAAGACATTGAGATGGTGAAGGATATTATAACAATGATAATCAACAATAAGGATTGAAGACTCACGAGCTTTTGGATCTTTTAAGAATTAAGTTTTTGAAGCAAATTCTTGTAAAATCACAAGTATTTACATGAACACTATATAGCAACAACAAGGGTTTAAAAGTGCATTTTCTAGTGCATAGAAAGGAATCAAGACATGGTATTATTTGTTGTTATCTATAACAATGCAATGTTTATGCTATGACAATAAATAAACGAGGATCAAGGAATTTGCAACAACATGAGAAGTAATAGGCTAGACTCAATAGTTTGGATTCTGAAATATTTTAGTTTGTTAGAAATTAGGTACAAACTTTGAAAGATCAAGCCTTCAAAATTATGAATGCAAGGAAATAACAAATCATGATCAAGTCCATTCAAAACTCATTGGATTTTGGATTCAATGAATGCTAAACTACTATGCAATCAAAAATAAATGAGCATCATGAATGAATATATGAGCCATTGAGCAAGCAAGATCAAAAAATTCATAACAAATTAGAACTAGGATTTAGGAATTGAGAGCTTGGAAGTTGGAGTCTAGAACATGTAAATTTACAACACATGACAACGTACAATCTCAAAATCCAAATGTAATTTATTAAGCATGATCAACATGGCGTTTTAGAGCTTTTGTACCTTTAGGATGTGGGTTATGTTTCACCCACAAGATATGGATTTGGAAATTTATAACACACGACAATCATGAATTAGGACTTTGGGTTCAATAGAAAGCATTCAACATTGAATAATCAAGATGCAAAAATAAAATTTAAGAACAACCATTTTAGAATCTGAAAACTTTAGAAAATTGCAACAATATGTGGATAGTGTCACCTAAACCCTAAAAACCTTAAGAAACCATGATCAGCAAGTTGTCAATGCCTCCTTGCTTGAAAAATATTTTAATGTTAAGAGACTCAATAATAACAATAGAAATTGTCAAAGAGAGACACACACAAAGCTTCAACAAATGAAATGAAAGGAGCAAACTTTCTAGACTCGCAAAAACTTTGACAAATTTTTTCAAGAAGAGAATGTTCTCACACTAAGTGACTAATGTAACTTTGGGGGATGCCTTGTATCCAATGACCACGACTCCTTTTTTGGCAAATTGTTCTCATGTGCACCACCACCTTAACCTTCAAGCTTCCTATGAGACACCACTAAACTAGAAACCAATGCCATTGCCACCTTTGTAAGGCTCCTATGTAGCATTACCCACTATTAACAGAGCCTCAAAGATTGAACCCTACCCCATGCTATATCTAACTTTTCTCTAGTTTTATGTTGTTGAACAACTCCAGAGTCCAGAGTGTATGCTCCTAAGTACCTAGAAGTTATAAAAAGTCTAGGATTGCTTTCAAATACAATTTTCACAAATATCTACCCAGATTGGTACATGCAGGAATACAAGTGTAACAACAAAAAGGTGGACACCCAGAATGGCAATTGAGTGCCAAAGTTAAAACACCTTAGGCTAAAGAACAAAATCTTGGGATGAGGGGGATCTCCCATGATAACATTACAATAGAGACCCATAGAAGGATGCAACACCCATGACAATAGCAAAAAAGCTAGAAAAAAATCATCATCAATGGCAATAGAAGAAAAGTTGTGAATTACACCTCCATGCAACTTAGCATTAAAAGGTGGTTTTAGACTTTTCAGGGTTAACAAAACAAGGGGTGTGTTACACTGTGGCCTTGCCGTTTACATTAAAAAGTATCTGAAGGCAGAAGAAGAATTATGGAAACTCAAATATTTCACCATGCAGAAAATATAATCTTTCAAAAATCCTCTAAAAGAAACCAAAATCCTTCAAGATATCATAACTCTGTAATTAATCTCAAGTTTCAACACAAGCCAAAATATCATCTTTCAAAAATCCTCATATCAAAATAGACCTATTATTATTACCTAGGGGCCAAAATCCATTAAGCTACTATACTCTATAGTGAATCTGAACACAATATCCTTGCCTTTGTAAGCAAGGCCAACAAAAGAGAAAAGTGTGTTATATAGGTACACTATCCATTGAAAGCCTCACTTTACATCCAACAAGAGATCCCCACGTACAAATGAGAAACCTCGCAAGAGAAGCAATCTACTGCTCAGATCTCAAGATTGGTATACTCAACGGCCAGATACTGAGCTTCATAGCCGGGGTTCTTCGTTGGCTCGCACGCGTTGCCTAGCGCCGCCGAGTTTGCCTCCCAAAAAACTCCATTGGCCTGAATCAGAATGTGCGTCTCTTCTGAAAACTTCTTTCAAGGTGGTGAAGGAATCCAGAGCTGGGATTTTGAGGTGATACCTTGCAGGTCCTTTACCCTGGAGTTGGGCGTGTTGCTCCAAACTCTCTCAAATAAAATTCTGCGCAATCTCTTGGTCAGGTTTTGAGGAGGTGAAGACGAAGATTCTGGATGCAGAGAATCCACATTTTGATTACAGTCGGAATTCTTGAGTTTCCGTTTCGCTCATGGCCTCCCAGAACTTGAGTTCTGAGTTCGTTGCAGTGTATTGCGGTTGACGAATTCTGTTTCCTTCTGAAGATCTTGGAGAGAGCCTAATGGGGAAGTGCTGTCTGATCCAGGTGTCTAAAACGATTTGTTGAAATTTTATCTTTCTTCTTCTTGTTTGAGCCGATATCACCAGAATGGCGGTCCAATTGTCGGAGAAAACTTTGGTGGTCAAGGGTCACGATGAGTGCTTTGCAAGAGCCAAGGAACTGATCGAAAAATTCAACTTGCCTGGTACGTCTGGTACTCTATCACTGTCTCTGTCTGTGTTTCTCCTTTTGCCCCTATGACACCTTTTCCAAAAACCGGTGGCTTTGAACCGGGAAGATCCAACTCCTTCACCACCTATCTCAATCCTTTGAGGATCTCGTTACATCCGACATGCAATGAAGGTGAAACGAAAACTTCATTCCCCTATATAACATTGTAGCTTGGAGCACTTTACAGTACCGTCGTTGAAACGGACTGAGGTATTTCCTACACGCAACGCCCTCGGAATGCCCCTTACACACCAAAGGAAGATTATCTCATTCTAATTGCCTAAGAGTTTGTTGTAGGAAAGAGGAATATACAGTACGGCTGGAAAAAGCACGGCAGGATCTGAGCATACAGAAGGTCAATAAAGAGAGTGTGAAGGAGGAGACAAAAGAACATACACCCTCCTGCAAGTTTCCAGCTCCTAAAGCAGAGCAATTTATGATGTAAGCCCGGCTAGATGCCAGACTTTAGCCTCCTCATGATTGTGGCAACATTGCCAAATAAATCGTTCTACTGTTGTGGCTGCAGATACCAGTGAAGAGGAAGTAGCCTAAATTGTAATTGGACCTCATACCAAATCCTTGTGCCAAAGAAACATGTGGAAAGCTTTTGCTCTTGATGCTGGAGCTAGTAGATACACAGTTCTAATAGAGTAGTTGCTTCTTTCCCTGTACTCACAACTCAAAGGGCACCACCTGCAGTATACTGTTACTTTGTTCGAGAATTGAAGTTTCATAAGGGCCTCCAATGGAACAACCCCCCAGATGTTTGTTTACACTACATTTGTGTTTTGAAGAGGAGGCATTGTGGCTGTAATGCAGGTGGTTTGCTGCCACTGGAGGACATTGAGGAAGTGACATATGATACAAAGACTGGCTATTTCAATGTAAAACAGAAAGCAAAAACCACCCACAAATTTGCTCTTGCAGACTCGTAAGCTATGCTGAAGAGGTCAAGGGCTACTTACTACCAAATCACATCAAGAATCTGTCAGGTGTGCATGCAAAGGAGTTTTTCTTCTGGGCCCGTTGGTGATATCTCAGTTGACGAACCTCCCACAGGCAAGATTCACTTCAAGAGTTATGCTGGTCTTGGTGACATTCCCAGTTCAACCATTTGCCCCAAGCCAGTAAACAGGCACTTTGACCAAAAAGCTATGCAATGCAAGTTTAGCCTCTCTAACATTCAAGAGCAGTTGCTGAAGAGATCTTGTATGTTTAGCTCGTTCTGAGACACTCCAGGGAGTAGAACTGACATGCAATGTGTAGATGGATGCTTGTTCCCTCCATTTCCAATTTCTTGCAGTTCTGAAAACAGAAATGGGGCACAGGCAACACAATTAAGCAAAGAATGTTGATATCCTTATACTGGACAGAAAAGGGTTATTTCTATAAGGACTTTCAGGCAAAATACAGCAGTTACAGTACACAGATTGATGCCTTGCTGAGAATAGGCAAATTCTCCTGCCTATATCACCCTTCTTCAAAACAGTGGAATACATGCAGGGTCCTTTTTTAAAATTGTAAATTGTGGCCAAGTTTCCTTCTCATAGGTTCTACAAATAGGAGGACCAGTAACAATAAAGACTCTAGCTAGACATGAGAAGGGAAACACAAATAAACCTCCATGATTGTCGTAAAATGAAAACTCACTAGTCATGTGTTTTAATGGAAAAAAAAGTGCTCAATCAAGCAGCTAATCAGAATGTGATTACTGCTTACATGGTATAGCTGACACAATTACCATTCTATCTCCATAACTCCCATAGGATCAAGTCATTCGAACAACTATTTTGTTTTTCTTGCCAGCAGATAAAAGTAGCATCTTTCCATCTACAATGTCATCAGCAACCATAGTCTTCCCCTCATCTTCCACCTTTTCATTGTTGAGGTAGAGTCCACCCTGCTAGTATCAAAGGGACATGCATCAGAAATTAAGCAGGAGACAACTGCAAAGATACTGGCACTCAGAAATTTAGACAAGAAGCATGAGCTCTAAACTTGAGAACTGGCCTCCACCAATTGATCATATGCACTTTATATTTGCTAGCTCAATAGTACTAACCTGCTTGATCATGCGGCGAACTGCAGTCTTACTCTGAAGGAGCCCTGTGGAGACACACAAATCCACCAAAGATGAACCTAACAGAGAAGCCTGAGCAACAGAGCATGATGGTACATCTTCTGTTATGGCCTCTAGAGTTTTCCAGTCCAGCTGGGTGGCTCCACCGGGAGCTAATGCCTGAGTTGCATTTAGAGCCTCTGTCAATCCTTCCTCACCATGGACAAAGAGTGTGACTTCTTCTGCCAGCCTCCTCTGGACTGAATTTGGAACATAGCCTTCTTTCCCCATAGTTGCTTCCAAAGATTGAATCTCTTCAAGATCTAGAAATGTGAGAATCTTCATGAACTTGATGACATCTGAATCAGGAGTTGCAAACAAATATTGGTAGAATTTGTAAGGAGAGAGAAGAGAACGAGAGAGCCATATTGCTCCTCCAACTGATTTTCCAAATTTGCTGCCATCACTCTTGAGTAAGAGAGGAAATGTCAGTCCATATGCTCCTTCTTGTTGTAGCAATTTTCGTATCAAGTCTGTCCCTGCTGTGATGTTCCCCCATTGATCACTCCCACCTATTTGGACTGAGATCCCTTCTTCCTGTATCCATGGTTGCACACACATAAGAGAGGCAAGAGTGGAAAGACTTAGGGTGCATAATGTGTGAGCTTCAGCAATGCTGCAATCTCACGAGAATAGTTTCTTTCATACCTTGAACAGGTGCACAAAGTCATAGCCCTGAAGCAGTTGATATGTAAACTCTGTATAACTCATGCCCTCTTCAGAATTCAGTCTCTTTTTCACACTTTCTTTTGCCATCATTGTCCCAACTCTTGCATACTTTCCCACATCTCGCAAGAAGTTCAAAAGACTAAACTCCTTCCACCAATCGTAGTTATTCAAAATAAGAGGTGAATGTTTTTCCCTTGTGAGCTGTTCTGATCTGCTGATCCCTGATGCTCCCTCTGCTGATAATAACCTCCCTGTGCTCTTGTCTCCTGAAACATCCTCCACCTGATTGCAGAAAAACAGAACCAATTTAGAACTGGTTCTATATGTTACCCCATCCATCTAGCCATTTTGGCAACAATTAGGTCATCACATGGAAGCTATTTGCGAGGCCTTTGACTGTATGATTAGAAGGACCTAAACCCTGAGCATTTCCACCCTAAACCCCTCAATGCACTGCAATTCTAGCTGCAATATTAAGAGTATTTTTGAGCTACCTTCAAGATCTGACTGAGGACACCATGGATGCCTTTCAAGTTCCTAGCAATTGTTTGGTCATCCATCACGGGCCTTTCCATACTCTTCCCTGATGGATCACCAACCCTCGCAGTGGCACCTCCTAGCAAGGCAACTGGTATATGACCACATCTGGTACACAATAGCACCAAACAACTTCGTCAAAGGATACTGTAGAAATTTGCAAATTTTCCATATTTGCATGTTACTGAAACCCTAATTGCAGTTCTACCATGAATCTGCATGCATTATCCTCAGCTGAGCAGATGAACTTCAGCTCGTGCTCATTGATATCCCCTTTGGATTAGAAACCTGAGATACCGTATTCTAGTCAAGGGCCTTGTACGGCGTCCTCATAATCACTGCAAGACATAGAATTGCTGTTGTTGCAAAAGGCACAACACACCCCCCTAAATAGACCACAGAATATCACACTTTATACCACGCACGCATCTCGACCAGATAGAAAGATGTACCTCTGAAACCATGAGAGGACGATAATTGCCAACAAGTTGCCCAGGTGAAGGGACTCGGCCGTAGGGTCGAACCCGCAATATACTTTCAAACGCTGCTTCGTACAAACAGACCGAAGCTCTTCGTCCGTAATAGACTCTATTAGACCTCTCTCTTGCAGGATATCCACCACATTGCGTGAAACGTACTCCGTTTCAATCTCCCTTTCTTCCACGCTCACCTGTGCCCTAGCCAAATGCAAATCGCACAATCCCCGTGGTCTCTTGTCGAGAACCGAAAATCTAAAAGAAGGAAATTGGGGTAGAGAATCATAATTAGGTATTCTAAGAATTCCATCCGGACAAGCTCGAGAAGCTCCAGCTCCGCCACAGCCGAAAGCTCTTATGGATCCTATACTTGACCATTTCCTGAAAAACTTGGCTTGGAATGATTGCACGGTGAAGAATGTTTTGGCCGTGCCGATGACTAGCTCGGAAGGGTGAGAGAGTAAGCAGAGACGATGGCAAGTCATTGCCCGGGTGGCTCCAGCCATCACTGCAACGAAGAAAACTCTCTGCGCAACCGTGCGCCCACTAAAATTCATAAGTAAATCCAAGTGAAAATTGGGGTCCCAAAATGAGGTCTCGACTCAAGCACGTATCTATCTAGGGTTCTCGTGTCTGGTTCTTTTTCTTGCTATATGAGTTACCCAAACTCATACTGGACCCCAGTTTTGCAAAATCTGGGGACGAAATAAAAGGTCAGGATGAACAGAGTTCCCCAGTTTTGCACTGGGGATGAAGTAAAGAGTCAGGATGAAAGAAAAAGAAGAGGAGGAGGAGGAGGAGGGGGACAATCTGGGTTTCTCACCTGAATTGGTCCTCAAGGAGTTTAACCCCTAGTTTTGGATTTGCCTTTCCTGCACCTTCACTGCCTCTTATAGGTATTCTTCATTAAATCAAGTCTTTTTAGAATAAAATATTGTGAATCTTGTGAACTGATACCCAATTTCATTAAATGGTGTCCAGTTTTTCTCACTCTATGGCTACACTCAAATTGGCCATGAAATAGGGATTGCAGGACCAAACTAGGGCCCAAAGACAAGGTGACTTTCAGGATAACTGTGAAGTTATAGGTATTGATTTGAGGAGTAAAGCTAAACAGCCACTCCATCCTAGCTCTGATGTCATGTGTAAGAAAACTGAAAAGTGCAATTGAAATGTCTGCAAAAGGAATATTGGCAACTAGGCTATGCTGGAACAATATAAGACTCACTTGTGGGTGGAATCTGGGCGAAAATTTTCCTTTGAGCTCTAAGCAACAAGCATGGCTGAGAGCCTGTTGCTTTGGCTTCAAGATGGATATTGCAAAAACCTAGCATGGAAAGGATTTTGCAGACTATGCTTAGTACACACATGCTTATGCTTTATGATATCATTTGTGATGATTTTAGTGTGAAAGCAAATTGTCAAATTTGTGTTTGTTCTCACTCTAAAAAAATATTTCATGTTGTTGCAAGTGTAATGATAGGTATTTCAAGTATGTCCCCGTAGTAGGAGGTTGTTTTGGTGGGCCTTCATTGAAAGCATGTAATTTCATTAACAATGACTTTTAATTTTGTCACCAATTCAATGCAAATAGGAAAAAAACTTAGAACTAATGGAATCATTGATCACAAATTCATCCTGGATCAAGCTCTCGAAAAAAGCAAAATTCTAACTTTTTAGGGCCCTTGTGATGCATTCTTTGGTTTGTCAAGTGGAATAAAATAATTTATTGTTTCATAATTTGTAATGGAATACTAATCTAGAATGTGCTCCTTATATCCTGACAAGAAAGGGGTGTCTAAGGTCTAAGATGGGGTTAGCTCCTTAAGTTGATCTCATGATCGTTTCAAATTGCACAAACCAAATGAGAACCTTTAATGCCCATGGATTACTCCCAAGTGAGAATCCATTTGAAAGTGTTGGGGTTTGTTTTATTGCATTTTCACATATTTGTGTGTTTGTGTGTTTGAATGAAGATTTGTTGACCTCATTTTTTATTCATTTCCCTTGTCATGCCCCCCAAACCTCGGTTGTGATCCCAAGGTTAAGGTTGCAATTACACCTTGCATTAAGATCATACAACCAATTTTCAAATTACAAGTTTATCATGGAAAATCTTGTCACTTGAATTTAAATGTACAAACATTGTGGAACCTAAAATGTTCATCATATTTTTAAACCTTATGTATTTGATTCATGCGACCCCATTAGCCCTTGTTGACAAAAGATAACCCAAATCTAACATGATTATTTTTTGCAAATTACACTTTGAATGTTTTGAGTTCACGATGGAAATAATTTCATTTGGTGATTACATCATTTGTAATCTTCCTCTAGACTCATAGCGTTATGAATTTTGTTTCAAATGGTTATTGCACATCAACCTTCACTTCATTTTGTCAAGCTCTTGGTCTTTAATTAATTTTTTGTTCATGCCCTTTGTCATGGTTCTAAACCTTAAGCAAAGGTTTGAACATTTTAAATTTTCAACATTATTTTCTTTCCATGTGCACCCATGATTAGATTTTTTTGAATTCATTAACCAAGTCACAATATGCCTTGAATTGTAATGCACTTGTAATTCTCAAGTGCAAACATAAAAAACATCACCCACACCTTTTGTGGTGTGGTTATTATGGAAACATTGGTTCCTAGTGATACTGTGGCAAGTAGGATAGGAAACCTTGATTTTTGCGCATGTGCATATCTTCAAAGGTGAAATTTTTGAATTAGGGGTGGGTTTAGGTTTTTCTTTTTTTTGAAGTTTGCAACTTTCATTTGGGCAAGTTGAAAGTATTGACCTAGCTTCTTGCACTTTGCATACACATTGTAGCTTGTCATAAAGTGTTATTTATCAAAGTTAATGCATAGTGTAGCTTGTGGTGCTAGTAATTTATTGTTAAATGTTTGTGTTGCAGCATGGTGAAAGAGAAGAAAAAACCAATGAATAGTCTTTATCAAGAGTGTTCATTATGGGCCCAGGTGGAGTTAAATTGCTAGATGAAGTTTTATTTTCAATCTATGAGGAAGTTGAATAGAAGGGACTCAACACAACAATAAATATAATTTCATTTTTTGATGTTTTAAATATTTGATAAAAACACTTCATTTTCAAACCATAAAAATGTTCTAATGACCTTTCCATGTTTGTCCACTATCAATATCATTCCATATGTGTACCCATTCACACATAATAAATTATTCTTATTATCAATACAAGATATTTTGCACCCATTAATGTTGGATTCACACCTATTGTTAAATGTTGGCTATTGAATTAGACTAACATTAGGGTTAATGCTTGGATTACATAAATTATTGAATTTCTTACCAAACTGGTCAATTGATTAGTCCATACTTTTGACTTCAAAAGTCCACTATTGATAATTCAATGCAACATTTTCAAAAATAATTGTGCAAATGTCTTCATAATCAAGTTGTTAATTTAAAATAAATTATCATTTACTGTAATTAAGATTAAATTATTCACCATAAGCATTTAAACACAAACCACCTTGCAAAAATTGTTATTATGATTCCAAAAATGAGCCACCATACCTTGCATTCACCTTTGCATTTCTTCATAAGCTTTTCTCTTCACCTGCATGTTCTATATGCATCTTGTGATCTCTACATAGCTTGCATTGTCTATTTTTCCTGTCACTACTCCATCATTATCTTGAATTTGCACCATTTTCCTTATTTGTTTTGTTATTTATTTTTCATCTATTTGTTCCATTGTTGTGTTGACTTTAAACCTTTTTCCTCGTGCAAACCTATCATTTTCTTTTCATTTCTTTATTCCATCATTGTGTCAATTTTGAACTTTCTTCCTTGCACAAAATCACAATGGACAAAACATAGTTTGACATAGTTGTTATCATTAATTGTTGTTGAAGATATTGGAAAGGATTATTGTTCAACATGTGGAGTCTCCTACTACAACTATTGGTTTGATTTATAAAGGAGAAAACATTAACAACTCTGTGTTTTGTTGTTGGAATTCTACACAAATACCAAATTGGAAGTGTGTTAAATAACTTACCTACAAACTTGGGTCACTATTACAAAATGTAGGTGCAGTTCACCAGTCCTTATTTAGTGGAACAATGACTTCACTGCCACCCCACTAGTTTCCATTCACTGGGACCAATGAATTCACTCAAAATCTAGTGAAAACATTTGGCATATAGGGTCACCTTTTGTTGAAGTGGGCGAAACCTCAATCCACCACTTAGTTCTCAAGGTTTTTAATGGTTGAATACGATGACAAACATTGTGTTCAAAACTTTAAGATGACCAAAGGTATGTTGTTTTACATTATTAATCATTTGAGGTCTCAAATTGTAAGACAATATACAACGTACAAGAAATTAATTCTTGTGGAAATCAAAATAATGTGCATGACTTACAAATTGGCACAAGGCATGAATTTCTTCATTTGTTCTTAACCATTTGTTGTTGCCAAATTTATAGTGTCAATTGTGTTTCATGAAGTTGTCATCACTATCAACACAAATTTTAAAATTTGATTTCATGGCCACATGGAGATGAAATGCAACGAGTGATGTTAGGTTTCTAGAACTAATGTGGCCTATCTTTTATGCATGGTGCCATTGATAGAACATATATATCCATAGTTAAACCTTTAGGACCTTTTCTTGAAGATTATTACTACCATGAATTAGGTGGTTGTAACATTGCTGTACAAATAAAAGTTGATTACAATAAACAATTCACTAACCTATTTGTTGGTTTTTTTTGGTAGTGTTCATGATTTTTAGGTGTTAAGGTGCTTTTCAAATGTTGTGAACATGTACTCATCACAACAAATGATACTTTCTTCCATTTCATAACATTGGTTTGAAAATTGTTGTAACCATCCACCTTATCAAGAGTTGTAAGTGTTTTTTTATTTTGGCTTTAATCAAGGCCAAAACTTCTATGTGTTCCTATAGTTGGGCTATAATGGTTTCCTTGATTGGATGTCCATAGTGAAGTTGGAGTTGTTAGTTTTTTCCCTTTGAATTTTTTCTTTGGAAGGCCAATTTTAATGCCATTGTGTTGTGACATCCCTGTATACATTGTCAAAAGGGTAAAAATAATGAACAAATTCATGTGTGAAATCTTTCCATTTTTATTTTCGTGAATGATGACTTGTGTGAATTAATAACCCCACATTGTATTAGATTGGAGTTTCACAATTTGCTAGAGGATTTAGAGTAAAATTAAATAATTCAAGCAAAAAGGTGAAATTTAAGACACAATCATAATGAAATTCTCCTATTTACAAATTTTAATCAAACTTGCATTGAAACCCTATGTTGTTTTACATATTGGAATTTCACAATTTGCTAAAACATCCAAATATAATTGATACTTTAAAGCATCAATTTAAAAATTCAAAATGATTATTCACTACAAGAGAATGTGGTCTTTTAGGAGGTCCAACTTGACTAAAATGTTCATATTGACCAAAGGGGATGACCATTTTGATTAAACGCTTAAGACATGAAAAACATGAGTTACCTTTAATTGAAATAATTGTTTAAAATGACTTTTGTGACCACCTAACAAACCAAACATCTAATAAAAAACGATAGAGGTCTATGAAGATGACCAAAACCTAGTCAAATTGACCATATTCAATGGCTAGGACTTAATCAAATTGGCCATTTTGATTTGACCCTTAATCAAATCAACCATATTAATTTGGTTATTTAACTTATAAATTTGTTTTGCCTAGGGTATATACTTAACCTAAGTTCACAACTAATTTAGGTTCAACATATTACATTTAATAGGTACTTATAAGGTTTAATAGGCTTTTTACATGTTACTTTTAGCCACATGTAAGTACCTAGGTTTAGTACACTAATTATTGAATAATTAATAATTAATAATTAAAATTGAAAATTTAATATTACTATTTTACTTAATTAATTAATTACTCATGAATCAAATGTTAATTAATAATTAATAACTAATTTATTTACTAATTCATTAATTATTATTATTTATATTAATAAATAATTGACAATTAATAATCAATAATATTAAAATTCGATAGCCTCGTTGATAGTTGAGATTTTGAACTTATGGTCTTCTCTTGGAATTTTGTCTTCACTTTGGTCTTTTTCATAGTTGCCAAAAATTTCATGTTGATCCTATTAACATTATGAATCACAATTATCACATCTATATATGAATCACAATTGTTTTTTAATTTTGAAATTGGACACGGAACTTTCACATTTGTGCATCTTTCTTGCTGATCACATCAATCTTGCACATTGCTATAGCATTATGCGATTCTCTTGAATTTAAACAATTCTTGCAAGCACATGTTTCCTTAACATCTTTTGCATCTGTGGTCTCATGAATTGCATGGCATATCATAACATCAATTTACAAAACCCTCACATTTGATTTTACATAACATCAATTTGCACTTGTTGAAATTTATGTTTCTTATAGATTCAATGTTACATAGCAAACCCATTAACATTAGTTTAACACTAGTTGATATGTAGGATTCCATATAAGCATTGATGGTAGCTAACATCATATATGTGAATCCTCTAAAAAATCATAATGTTGTATCATTGACTTATCGACAATTTATCAATATGTGTGAATTTATCATAAGGTATACATGTGCTCCAAATGTAACAACTTGCAACTTGGCATTTTCCTATACATATAAAAGAGTGTTGTATGAAAAAATGAGTTGGATCACCATTGTGTTCTCACACTATTTATGGGTTTTAAACTTTAAAGGCATGTAATTGAAAATAATTTTAGTTGACATGCATGCATTATGCCATGGAAATGGCCAATAATGTCTCTTGTGCATGTGCATAATAATGTTGGGCAGTTTTTGAACTTTTTAAAAATTGCCTTTTCTGGTTTTTTAAATATTTCAAATTAAAATATTTCCAATTTTGGTTCTTTGAAAAAAAAAATAGAATCAAAGAATTGCCAATTTTTTTTGTTTTAAAAACCTCAAAAAAAAATAATTTCATGAAAAAATCCATGATTCTTTGGTTGGTTATTTGATTTGATTTTTTTGAGAACCACAATTGAATATATATTAAAAGGGTCAAACCATGTTAATAGGATCCACCTTGAATGTAATTAATTAGTTTTTTATATTTTTAAAGATTCATAAACTAAGATAATGTTAAAATTGTCTGTTGTATTTGTATACTTACCTTTTTAATATATCAATCCAACATCAAGATAAGCTTGTCGAATTTAATAATCCAATAATATAAAATATATTTTAACACATAAAAGAAAAAATTTAACTAATGTTTTTTGTGCTTAGAAATTACAATGTAAAAAGTTGTTTAAGCATTGTTTAAGTATAATGAAATAATATAAAAGGGTGCAAGTACATAGATAGGAGCCAGTGGGATTACTTTACAGAAGGACTATCAATCTTTTTTAGTCTTTTTTCACTTTTTCATATGAAAGAATTTTTTAATGAAATATTTTTTGAACTTGATATTAAAAATGCATATATTTTCCCCAATAGATCACATGTCTTATGTTAATCATTGTTGAATAAATATGAATTTTTCAAAGTGCGTAAATTTTTCTAGATTCTGCATTTCATCTTGAAATTTTATCATAATTTTGAATCATACCAAAATATGTTAACTACTTTAGGATTTTATTTTTTATATCATAAATTACAACTTTGTTTTGTATGTCATGCACATTACACCCCATTTACATGTGGTAAAAGTCTTTTGAAAATTTAAAAATTTGAAAAATACTTTGAATTTTTAAAAATTAAAAATTCCATATCTCTTAAATTGTGAGTTTTTTTTGAACTTGGGTAGTAGGTTGCTATCATCAAAATTTTCTACTATCAAAATTATGTTATTACAATAGTCCTTTACCTAGTCTTTTGTAAGATTAACCACATCTAACGCAACACCTATTCAAGTTCAAACATCTTTTTTAAAAACCATAACCCAAAATTTAGTTTAATAAATTTTTAATTTGAAATCCTCAACTTTCATATTAGCCATTTACGACAACTTGGAATGATTAACATAATTTTAAAATGTTTTTCAAAAAAAACATATGTAAAAGGTTCATAGTTTTCATCACTATCTGACATAGGTTTTGGCTCCTATATCTGTACTCGCACCCAAAAAACACTATCACAACATGATTTAGGAGGCTCCAATGACTTGTATTGATATGATTTGACCTAAAATATTTGAAAATTTTGAAAACCAACAAATAAGTGAATATATATTTAAATTGATCATTCATTCTAAGAGCCACCCAACATTGGTGGATACATGGTCATGTATGGGCATTCAAGTTGTTTCAAGATTGTTTAACAAGATGCCTTGCTAGACTTAGCCACTTGGGACAAGTGCAATGTGGGTAGAGGCAAAAGGCACTGAACTGTTTCAACAAGCGCAATTCTTGAATGTGTGCAACCCTTTTCTGCTACTTTTGCGGGGCTGCTAATTGTTAAGTTATGCACATGTAAAAAGTCTAACAATACTTTTGTTGCAATTCCACACTTGGAGGATGTGTGATGCATGGGCATGGTAAAAAGCTCTTAAACATTTTGAACAGATGTGTGAAGAAGGTGTACAGCCAAATGATATCACTTTTACTTGTTGTATGTCAGCTTGTAGCCATGCAGGTCTGGTGGATGAAGATGTGCGCTGTTATGCTTCAATAGTCATAGGTTGTTGTGCAAAATTGCAACATTACACCTGTATGGTTGACCTTATTGGCCATGCTGGCCATCCACAGGAGGCAGAGGATATGGTCATGCCAATGTCCTGTAAACCACATGTGACTGCATGGATGGCTTTGCTCAGTGCTTGCAGAAATCACGGTAATGTGGAGATGACAGAATGCATTGCCAAACAAATTCTTGAAATGGAGCATTACAATGTTGCTGGTTATGTGCCGCTGCGTACACACATTTCTGTGAGAATGTTGAACGGCAGAGAAAGGAAAAAAGTGCAGAGAAACAGCTGGGTAATACATGGACTGAAGTGAACACTGAGGTGCATGCGTTTGTTATAGAGTTCAAGGCCACCCCCAGATGATGGACATTCATGCAGAACTGCAGAGATTGTCAGGGCTCATGCATGGTCCAGGGTACATACATTCAATATTTTCTTTATTGAATATTTCTTAAGTTTGTTGATTGGTCCTTTTGTTTCCAGCATATCCAGGTTTAATTCATCAAGTGAAAAAGTAGGTAAATGTACAATAGTGTATTGGGTTATTGAACTATTGATTTCAGGAATTGGGTACCTACTTAGGCTTATTTATCTGCCTTATGATGGCCAATAACTATACTGTGAGATTAAACTTTTTAAACATGAGTGTTAGCTTCCAAGGCAGTGTTTTTTTGCTAACCTCTCTCTTGGTTGCTATCTTGCCCTGGTCTAAACTTGGCAAAAATTCTTTTCAGGTCCTTTGCACTAGTGGGATTGTAGTAGTAGGCTGGAGAAGGTAGGTAAATGCAATATGTTGATGGAGAAGGTCAGTGTGGCTCTCTTCGTTCTTTTGATGTGATTTATGCTTGGGATGTGGAGAATACATGGCTGATGAGCTTGATCTGGATTTCTGGTTAAAGACAAATGAAAGGTGTCTGGATTTCAAACACAAGAAGACACAGGAAGCACTCTGCTTGAGAACTGACAAAACCTGCCATGGGGGGGAAGCATAAATGGCTGCAATGGCATCAGGCATAGTGGAATTGAACATTTTTGCATGGAATCAGATGCTTACAGAAGACATGAAGGATGGGCAACCTGAGAAGGCAATGCAACTTTTCCAACAAATGCAAGGAGAAGGAATGAGTCCCAACAATTCACTTTTGTTCAGGTGATTAAGGCAAGTGCTGGTTTAGGAGCACTTGGTTCAGCAGTACACAGCAACAACTTCCTCAAGCCCAAGGAAAACCTGTTGATCTGCCAATGTCTGGCTTCAAATCCCAAGCAGTGTACTGTGAGGTCAGTGCATCATCTCTACTTGAAATTCCATCCTTCATCTCTGCACACATGGGAGAAGCCTTCAGACACAGATTTTTCTGACAGTGTGATTTTAGGATTAGGAATCAAGTGAAACTGGCAGAGATGCTAGGCAAAGGGATATTAAACAGAGCAACCACCATTGGAAACCATGAGCACAACCTAATGCATCTCACACCTTTTTTCTTCTCCTGCCATTTGCATTATCAATGTCACACATTTTAAGTCATATGGATATATGGGTTCTGGTTCATTCAGGTGGTACAACAGTTCCAAGAGTTGTTCTCCCATGTGAAGTACAAGGAAGCTGCAGATCTTTTAGCAGATTCACCCCAAGGTATTCTGCAGACACCAGACATTGTTGCCAAATTCCAGAGTGTCCCTGTGGAGCCAAAACAGACCTCACCTCTGCTGCAGTATTTGAGGACTCTATTGACAAAGAGGAAGTTAAATGATTTTGAGTCTTTGGAGCTTTCCCACTTAGTTGTGGACCAGAACAAGAAGAACCTGCTGGAGATCAAAATAGTTAGCAGAAGACACGCTCTCAAATGGAATGTTCAGCCACTATGACCATCCTTGAGTTTCACAGCTTTGTGGAAAAACTGGTCTTTACATGTGGTCTCTTCAGCATTACACAGAGCTGAATGACATTAAGCAGGTTGTTATCAACCATCATGGCATTGAACCTCTGGCTTTTCTGGAATTTTTCAGAGCTCTGTCTAGAGAATGGGCTTGGGTTGTATAAAGGAGCTTCTGGTGGTCAATGTGCAAGGAAATCTGCAGATCATTGTTCAGGTGGTTAATGAGTATGTCAATATGTGGAGAGCTGGGTGTGGATTCATGTGTGAAACTGTTCAAACAGTTCAAGTCAGATGAGGGGCTCTATTTCTTCCTGGGGGCATACCTGAGTTCCAGTAAAGACCCTGAAATGTCTTCTACCTTCCAGAGAAAACACTTCTTGATGGAGTCAAAGCTACCAGATGCGCGGCATATCAATGTCTGTGACCATCATGGATCGGTGCCTGATCTCACCCATTATCATGATTCCAGCAACATGGTTCAGTACATTGATGGCTATGTCCAAAAGCTCAATCCATAGAATGCTCCTTCGGCTGTGGGCCAACTAATAGATGATGGATACCCAGAAGACTTCATCAGGGGTCTGATCTTGACAGTCAGGTCTCAACTGCCAGTGGAGCCTCTTGTTGATGAATGTGAGAAGTGCAACTGACTGAGTTTCCTGACACAATTTTTGGAACATCTGGTGAGTAAAGGGAGTGAAGATGTGCACGTGCACAATGGTCTTTGAAAAAGTATCATTGATACCAACAACAATCCAGAGCACTTTCGAACCTCCAGTCCTTACTATGACTCCTGTGTTGCGGGCAAGTACTTTGAGCAGGACCCCACTCCTGCAGTTTGTTGCATATGAGTGTGGCCTATGTCGTGATGAACTTGTTGATATAATGAACAAGAACTCGTTGTTCAAGCTTCAAGCAGGAAGAACCTAGAGCAGGTTTCAGCCATTGTCAGCGTTCATAATGGCAGATTTGCCCCATGAGCTCATTGAGATCTTGAAGAGATTTTCCTTCAGAACTCTGAATTCATTGGCAACCCCAAACTTGCTCATTCTCATGACTATCAAAGTAGAGGTTGGACAACTTTGATGGCCCAACAGTTAGAGAAATTGCTGTTGGTGCAGAGTTGTATGAGGAAGTGTTTGCCATCTTCAAGAAGTTCAGACCCTGTAGCAATAAACCTGCCACTGCTGCAACAAGATCAACCTGCAGCTGAAGGTGTTTCATCTGGTCAACAACTCCTTTGCAATAATGAGAACAACTCATCTATGAAAACATTGCTAACCCCATGCACCATCCTTAAATTCAACAACAATATTGCTAGCAATATGCTTGTAGAAGAACCCTCATATAAGGGTGTTGAAGCTTTTGTCATCATTGCTTGCATCAATGTTTCATGTTGTGGTTGGTTCCTAAGGATTTCAATGTTATTTGTGACATTCTCAGAGGGGTCACCTTCAAATGGGTTTTTCTCTTCACTCATTGCTTGTTGTAATTCATCATAAGAGGCAAATGCTTTGACAACTATTTTATGCACTTGAATTTCTAGGTCAAGTGTAGGAAGATCAGCCAAATCAAATTTTGTTGGGTCTATGCATTCAATAGTCCTTGGTGCATTTTCGACTACTAGTCTCTATGCAAACTTACAACTAGACTACCAAACCCGAATCAATAATAATTTCAAAACCAATGTACACTTCCACAGTTAATAGTTGATGATATAAAGGGTTATGTGTTCAAACAAAAGTGCAAAATTTAGTCAAAGTTTAATGAATGTCATTTGAAATATGCATCACATCCATGTTGTCTCACATGTTTCTTAATTGTGGCATGATTTTGTCCTCTTCCACCATGGTAGCACATACAAAGTCATTCATCTAGGCTTTTGAAACCTACCAATTTGTCTCAACCTTGTTTCCCTCAAATCACATAATAATATTCATTCATTATAACAAAATGCATTTTTATTCACCAACTGATTTTTCTGGATTTTTGAGTGAATTCACTAGTTTCCTAAATGAGACCTAATAAAAATGTATGGATTTTGAGTGAATTCACTAATTTCCTAAACGAGACCTAACGAAAATGTATGGATTTTGAGTGAATTCACTAATTTCCTAAACGAGACCTAACGAAAATGTATGGATTTTGAGTGAATTCACTAATTTCCTAAACGAGACCTAATGAAAATGTAGAGAATTCATCAGTTCACTGAATGAGACCTAATGGGGATGTAGTGAATTCACTGATCCATTGAATGGGAATTAACAAATTACACTTACATTTTGTAATAATGGTTGCAACCTAGAAGGAAACTTAAGAACACCTATTGAAATGTGGATACCAAGCTTGGACATTGTTCCTAGGGTTCATTAATGACTTGAAAAAATTAGATTCCATGCAACAACCAATAAAAAAAAAAAGTTTTAATGTGGACTATTGATTATAAATAAATAAATATTTTGCTTATTTTAATCTTCAATAGGAGGTCAACATTTTCTTGGGCTTATTATTTTTGTGACCTCCCCAAGTAGAATAATATCCCATTGTTGTACAACAGTTAAGCTGTAGGAAGGCATAAGGCACGTTTCCATGAATGCCCATGGGCCCACTGTTTGTAGTTTCCCCACCCAAATAGATGGGGCTTTTATGCAAAAAGTTCCAAAATCCACTCACTACTTGAGCGGGTTCCAACTTCCCACTATTTTTGGCCCCCCGCCCCCACACCCCCCTTTGAAATGCCCTTTTGATTTAATCTTCATACTCTCACACACTTGAGCTCCTAAACACTTCCTTGCTTCTAACTCCTAATTAGATTTGTGCATCCCACAACACAAAGGGTTAATCAGAGTATTCTTGGATTCAATTTGGATTCAATTTGTTAACTAAATCTAGACTCACTAGGACTTAGGCTAGGTGCAATTTTCACACAAAGTCATTCTTGAGATAATTCTAAGGCATGTAGGTTTTCAACAGACAACATCAAGTGTTGTTTCATGGACAACTTAGTATAACACTAGGTTGTTCATGAGATAACACTCTGGTTGACCTGAAAGGAAACCTGATGCAACGTTTTGGTTTTGCCTTGGGACATCACCAAGACGCCCCAAAAAATAATTCAAGGCAACACAAGATGACAATATGTTGCCCCAAGAACAAATTCCTATTTGTTTCAGAACAAGTTTAACTTGTCCCAAGTTTTGATTGTGTAAGCCCTCCGCTTAGTTCATAAGGCAAATTGGGGGGTTGAACCCCAATCCATTGATTTGGATTAGCCACCCATGCCATAATAGTGCCATGTTACCACGATGCCCCGTTGCGGTGGTCCCAACAAAAGGCTCATCAAGGCAAAAGGGCATGTCAAATGGTGGTCCTACTGGGAGACCGACCCCCATGCAAGTTGAACCCCTAAACCCTAAACCTTGACCCCAACCCCTCAAAGAGATTCCAATTCTGACTTTGGGTTTTGAAAATCTAGTCCAACTTAATGTTTCCAAAGTTAAACTTAAGCATTCAAAGGCTTCAATCAAGAACGTATTGTAACCAAAAGAAAGAGGGAAATATTTATTATCTGTACAAAGTCTAATAATATATAATCACATGCTATAGATTCAAGAATTGTTAATGAGGTTGTCAAAATAGTGGAACTCACTAAATCATTATCCAAATTTATAACCAACCCAAACACCTTGATCTATTTACAACATTCCTATTTCTCTTGATGAATTCCCAAATAAATGCAAGTACTCTCTTCCATAAGCATGAGACCTAAACATATCCCTCAGAAATTACCAATTTCTCCAAACCCAATAACAACTTGTTGCTCTGACCACTCATGAAATCCCTATATTATTTCATCATCTTCTTTAATATGGCCCCTAAGATAGGCTTCTAAACCTACTTCCTTTCCTCTTAAGTTCATAGCACAATCAAAATACATAGCTTCAAAAAGAAGGCAGTTCTTGTGGTTCTTCCCCAACCAACACAACATAAAAACTCTAGACTATCACTTATACTAGAATTTGCTGCCAACAAAATCCATAGACCAAAAACAACCAAACATGAGAGGGAACTTAACTCTATGTCCATCCAAAGCTCCTAGAACTCCTTCATATATAGTTGCTCCCATGCATTCCATCATTCACATCCTCCAAACCATAATGAAAAACAAGTCACACACACACCAGAAATCAAGAACAAGACACCATCCAACACCAAGCGCCATCAAAACCGGCAATGAACATAACAACACCATCACTCTTAACCTGCAAGAAAATAAAGCCACAAAATGCAAAGCTCGCCGTCCACAGGACCACTGCACACAAGACCTCTCCACCCATCACAGTCAATTGCCAAAAGTTTTGTTGCCTTGTGCTTTCGGCGGCTGATAGTACTGTTTCATCCACTTAGGGTTTCATCAACCCTAATTACAAGTCCCAGTACCAGAGTAGGTGCTGGTTCACCCGGACCACGCTTGAATGGGACCTTCCCCTATAAAATGAAAGCTATGAATAGTAACAGAAGGCTTCCACTTTTAAGTTTGATGGAGCCCACAAACCTGAACTTGACAGTGGGGGAGAAAAAGTTCCAAGAGATTGTACCTTTAGACTGACTAGACTCTCATAAAGGTCTTTGAAATCAAGTAGATTCCATCCATTGGGTTCTTTCCCAGTGGGATTGCCTCTTGGGATGTTGGCTCATCAGATCAGATTTGACTGAAAGAAACCTCTGGGTGAACCAACACCTACACAGCACCATGGCAAATACAGAATACCCTAAAAGTTTTGGGTTGCTTCTAAACATTCTGGAAATCTTGTTGTAAGACTAAATCGGGGTCTTTGAGTCTAAGTTTAAACATTTCCCATCTTAATTAAGCCACTAGATGCCTTACTCGAGAGGGTGAAGGAATTAGTGTAGGTGCTGGTTCATTGGGTCTGATAAAGAAAACATGTTGCAGATGTCCTGGCTTTGGATCATTCTGGTGAGCTAAAGTGACTTTCTTCTCTACTACTGTTCATCCTTTCACTTGTTTTGATTGCCAAAGAGTGGTTGGCCATTTTTGTAAGCTAATTACCCTACTACCTCCACATGTGTATCTGGAATACTTAATTAATTTCGAAATTCTCATTTAGACAAATCAAATATTCGTGAAGATTCAATATTTTGCTTCACACATTTGTTACTTGAAGTTTTTTTAAATTTTAATTGTCAATTTTTTTGAAAATAATATAATTAGTGTCAAAGCTGCCAAGGTAGTAAGTAGGGTATTTGCTTTTTTGAAATCATGGAATTAATGTCCATCATGTAAGAGCAACTTAGCATCAGGCACTAGTTGATGCGCTGACAATAAAACTTGGATACAGTGGCTACAAAATGCCAAATTGGAAGCCCAACTCATAATAAAATATTGAGTCTGTATGCTCAACTAGACCTTTGAGCATTGACTTTTGTGTGTAGGAGATTGAGCTCAGCGAAGCTCTCTTGAAAACAAGTCACTAGCAATTATGACAACTCTTTTCCACACTGCCTAGCTATTTTGAATTGAGGGAGTGCAAAAAAGTTACAACTTGAAAAGAAACTCACTGATACTTATGCCACCCTATTTACTAAGTTGCACACTCTCCCACACATGAGTTGGTAGAGACAATCCCAATTCTTTTGTTCACCATCTCATGCCACTCTTGACATTTTAATACATGAGCCTAAATACAATGCATAGTTGGAGTTACCCTAACTTTAAGATCCTTCACATTCAAGTATTGCCAATTTTTGTCCTAGCAAAAGTGTTGGTAATACACATGTGGCTTACAAAGCAGTAATCACAAAATAATTCAAACATGGACAACCAAAATAATTGAAACTTGTTTCCAAGACTTAGGTGAAGTCCAAGTCCAACATCCTAATGGTGAAAGTTCAAAATTTGACCCTTCAGAAATAGAAGCCTGAATTAAGGCCTATTGAATTTTTTTATACATCCTAATTTTTTTATATGTGATTTAGAAACTCAGGCAAAGCTATTGAGACGCATGAGGTTGAATTGCAGGCGTGAGTACGATATGTTTGTATGAAAAAGGGTGCATCGACCACGCCCTTTGTATACGCCGTGTGCAAAGGCAGGTGGGCAAGCAATCCAACAAACAAGGTGCGAAATCAAGTCCTTTCCTAGCAAGAAGCAACAAAGCTATGGATTTTGAACAGATACAATCATATAATTATGCACAACTGAAAATCTCTAGAAGTTCAGAATCGCATCTTCATTTTGACCTCTGAAATCCCCTTCATCCAGTTTTGGTTTCTGTTCTCATGTGTATGTAATCCCAAATTATTTACTAATTTACCAAATGTTCATGATTCCTATATACCAAGCACATCTCGTCGTAATTGTTACTGGGCCAATTTTGGTGGCAGAATTGGCCGAGTCAAAATAAATAACCCAAATTTCTGTAGAATGAATTCCTATACTACTACTTCACAAGCCCATGTGATTACAGGCTCATAGGGCAGAGTGTCTGGTGAGCGAACACTTAAGCACTCAGGGCAGTCTGGATCAAAGGGGAGGGCTCCGTTGTTTCTGGTGTCCAAATAAAATTTGAACCCTTCCATTGGTACATTTGGCACACTAAAAATCATCAAAAACCAATAAGAATTGAGAAATTTACAAACCCCCTCCCCCCCCCCAAGTAGAGGAATCAAGAACTCACAAAAAAAAACAAACCACCAAACGCAACAAAGCCGATTCCCAAACACCCCAAAATTTCCTTGCGTGTTGCTCTGTTACTATTAGAGGTCAAAGATGAAGTGTAGAACTCAAGGTCGTACTCCTATAGAACTTTAAATCATTTTAAATGGACAAGAAATAAGAAAGTTATAAGCTTTGAAAGTAAGAGGGGTCCAAAGAGAAGGAAAAACACACACACACACACACAAACTTTGTAAGTTGGAAAGCTTATTTCTCTTCTTGCTATTTTTTCATTACTCCTTTTCATTTGCACTTCAAAGATGTTTTCTAGAGCTTGACGAAGCGCACTCCCATAACATTTTAAATTGCTCAAAATAAAGCACAGATGACAAAGATCTAAACAAATGTTTTGTGATAGGGTAGAGATTAGTGATGGGCAGTTTTACCCTAATGAACCACACTAATTTCCTGGACTTGCTAACTATCCCCACTCATATCCAACCGACTCTTCTTGAGCCTAGGGCTGGCCACTGAACTCCTACAAGGATCGCTCATTCTGAAGTCCTACCGCAAAGGGTATTTTCCGTCCGTGAAAAAACGTGTAATGTGCCAGGGTTGGTCCACAGGCGTGGAGCCAGAACCTTTTGGGTACGATACACGGGGCCCACGGCGTGCGGCGGCTTGAAACCAAGCGGCCCGGCGGCCAGTCGGCCGCGTCGCACAGAGCTCGATGCGGCAACAACAGAATTCTGCGTACCTGTTTAGGTACTTTTAGACGGCCCTTGGGATCTGGCTTAGAGTTTAACGTGCAAGTTAGGCATGGGGCCGGACTCCGGAGCACGGGAGTGTGGCAGCCCGATGCATATCTTGAAAATTTCCCCGAACAGGCATTGCCCGCATCTGGCTCGTGCACTCGTATTGGGTCCGCGCTCACACTTGAGAGTTTGGGCTGGATTTCATCCCGGCGCAGCATTCTGTCGCTGCGTGGAGCGTTGGAAGGGGGTAAGGAGGCATGTATACAAGACCTGACGCGCTCGCAACTGCGGCGGATGGGGAGGCTGGCGTGCGTAGCTTATAAATACTCTCGTCTCCCATAGGTCTTTGGCAGGTAACCTGGCATCATTCCTCTGCTGGTTGTGTATTGGGTTCTCCACGCAAACACCGCAAGAACTCTCTTGTCATCTGCTTTTCCTTGCGTCTTTGTGCTGCTAGCTATGTTTCTGTCTCTCTGTCTCTCTCAGATCCCGCTTGCCTTGTGAGATACCCACCGTTTTTTAATTTCTCGAATGGTTTCTCAATAGTAATGTCCACATTCGTTCAAAAATTTGTTGGGCACTCGTGAGAAGTGCATGGTTTCCCTTACAAATTGCTAGAATTGCTTGACAGCAAGTGTAGAAGCTAGAAGGGAAGTATGATGGGGAAGACAAGGAAGCAAGTCTGCATATTGTTGGAAACATAGGAGATATGCGGAAAATGAGTCTTAAAGAATAGAGGCGAAATTTGGGGGCTCGATCACTGCAGGTTCATCCCCAACTTTTCTTTTTCATTTTTTGGATTTGATCAATGGCAGATCAGACGACTTCGGGGGTGGGGAATGGGGCGGACGAGAAGGGGGGCCCTGGAAGTTCAATGCACGGGGTGACGGGCAGGGAGCCTGTTTATGCTCTTCATGTCTCGGGTATGGTCGACAGCGCCGACCCAAAGCTAAACTTCTCGCTTCCCGTGGACTCCGAACACAAGGCCACGACTCTGAAGGTGTGGCAGTTCGGACAGCCGCACATGCGCGCATTCGATCTCTCATGGATTTCCTTCTTCACTTGCTTCCTCTCCACCTTCGCGGCACCTCCTTTGATTCCCATCATTCGCGACAACCTCAACTTGACGGCCAATGACATTGGCAATGCGGGAATCGCTTCGGTGTCAGGTAATATAATAACACTCCCGCAGAATATGATCAATACAGTGTTGCAACCATGACTGTAATTTGGAGTTCCGAGTTCTCCTGTTGTATGCTGATCAGTATGATGTGTGGGAAATGGTAGCTTCCTAGCTGGTTGACAAGAAATGCATTCACTAATAACCTACAGGATCACTGTATGGTGTGAAAAAAAGTGTCGGTCTTCAAAAATGGATCATGAGCTCGCTTAATTCTGTGTATATGTGAGCTCGGAAGGGAGTTCGGAAATGTCCAGCTAGTTTAGAGAAATTGCAGAATCTCAGAGAAGGTCTTCAGTTGGACAGACGTGGATTCCATGGGCGTTGAATTAGCTTGATGGTCTGTCCCCCTTGCTGCAGCTCTGGCCAACTGATTAGAGTTTGAAGAAGAAAGAAAATGAAAGAAAGACGGTAGCAAAGTAGAGTCCCCTTAGTGCTTGAATATTTTCTTGTGTGTACACGCCTCTTGGGCTGCACTGTCTCCATTAGAAAGAAAGAGTATTTTCGTGTGTGCTCGTGTGCTATATCGGGGTAAGGTCTTCCTTTCCCATGTAACCAAAGTGATGCAAGGAAGCGGACATTGACAGACGTTGTCGGGTGCTAATGTCAGGTTCGGTTCTTTCTCGACTGCTCATGGGTCCCCTGTGCGACCTCGTGGGACCACGCTACGGGTGCGCGTTCCTAATCATGTTGGCAGCGCCCGCCGTCTTCTCCATGGCGTCAGTGTCGACCATCTCTGGATTCATTCTGGTCCGGTTCTTCATTGGTTTCTCACTTGCAACATTCGTCTCTTGCCAGTTCTGGATGAGCACGATGTTCAATAGCAAGATAATTGGGCTCGTGAACGGGACAGCAGCAGGATGGGGTAACCTTGGTGGGGGTGCGACGCAGCTCATCATGCCCCTCGTATATGACTTGATCAGGAGCAAGTAAGGCTCTCCAAGTGTACCTGTCAATGGGTTAAGTGTCCCTGTCAATGGGTTATGGTTGCAGTAGTATGTGCTGTTACACTTTGTTCACCTTCCTCATTTTGTGCAAGAAGAGTTGTCTGGCTTAGATCAATGTTTCTTCAGCCTAAGGCTGACATATTGTGATCTTTGAAAGTGCTCCAAAATTAATTCTCTTCTGCCTTTCCCAGATTCCACTCAACAAACTTCACTGCATGGCGTCTTGCTTTCTTTCTGCCTGGCTTTATGCACATTATCATGGGATTGGCAGTCTTGTCTTTGGGACAAGATCTGCCGGACGGCAACTATAGAGCCTTGAAGGAAAAAGGTGCGAAGGCAAAGGACAGTTTCAAAAAGGTATAGTCATAATATGGCAATTTCACTAGTACCTATCTACATCATAATCCATAGTGTTCTAAGCTGTATATTATATTTTCTCATTTCAACCAGGCTTGATTTTCTCCTAGGAGTCAATTGGTATCCCCATCTAGCTGAAGAAGGATTATTAGCTGTGGGTTTAATGGGAAATATCAAATCAGGATCAGACCTTGAATCCATTTGTGATTTCAATCTCTTCCATCTCTTGGGTTGTAAAGTTGCACCACGCAGTATTGGGGGGGCTTAGTGGCAACCCGAGTTTCCAGTACAATCAACTGAACTCCAATGTTAGATTTTACCAAGTTCATCAAGTATAGGCTTAAAAGCATGATGTCAGGCAGATAAAAGTGCTGATAATATGCACACACAAATATCATGCAGGTGTTCCTGTACGCAGTCACAAATTACAGAACATGGATCTTTGCAATTACATATGGCTACTGCTTTGGGGTGGAGTTGACTATTGACAACATCATTGCACAATACTTCTATGATCGGTTCAACCTGAACCTGGCAAAAGCTGGCACTATTGCAGCAACTTTTGGTCTCATGAATTTCATCTCTCGACCATTGGGAGGAATTCTTTCAGATGTGGTGGCGAAACACTTTGGAATGCGGGGAAGGCTATGGAACCTGTGGTTGATACAAACGACTGGAGGTGTGCTTTGTGTGACTTTGGGTCGTCTTGGAAACCTGAGTTCGACCATTGTTATCATGCTCATCTTCTCCTTCTTTGTCCAAGCAGCTTGTGGGGCAACCTTTGGAATCATCCCCTTCATTTCTCGGCGATCACTTGGGGTGATCTCTGGATTCACAGGGGCTGGTGGTAATGTGGGCTCAATCTTGACACAAGTAATCTTCTTCAGAGGCACAACGTATGTGACACAGGATGGCATCACACTTATGGGGGTCATGATAATCTGCTGTACAATGCTGGTGTGGCTTGTCCACTTTCCTCAATGGGGTGGCATGGTCTTCCCTGCATCTCATGCAACCGAGGAAGACTACTACGCGTCTGAGTGGAGTGAGCCTGAGAAGGAGAAGGGCTTACACACCTCAAGCCTAAAATTTGCTGCCAACTCCAGATCTGAGAGGGGCAAAAATGCTGTCCCTAAACCTGGGGAAGAGCTGAGCCCCTCTACAAAAGACCCATTTGGTGCAAAATTTTAAACTTGAGCTCTGTTTTTTTCTCTCTTTCTAGACATAGAATCGCAAATGTAGGGATTCAAATTGTTGGTATTTTATTTGTACAAGTATCCCATCTGTGCCATGCAATTCTTGGACTGTAGCAAGTCAAGTTGAATGCTTGCTCATCAATGGATGCAATAAAGGAGATTTTGCTTTATGTATCACATTCCCCCTGGTCATGTTAAGGGTTGTTTTGTGTATTTCTTTATTGAGTGTCTGGTTAAGGAGTCTCTGAGCAGGCAATAGGTATCCCAATGGGTGTACTAGATGTGCAATCTCTTTAGCTAACTTCTGTCTTTGTATGGGGCTTCAATCTTTTGGATTATATTATGAAGTTGAGTAATTGTACAGTTTTTTTTGGTCTACATTGTCCTTAGTAAGAGGATTTCTAAATGATCTGATAATTATGGGATACCCATCTCTACACTTCATGTATGTAAACAAAAGACTGAAGTGTCCATGGATCATACCCTAACTCCTTTTGTCAGTTTAATTTAGTTCTCTTGCAATTTCTTGGATTTTGCAACATCCCCAGATTCCAAATGCTTAAACCTTGAAAATTTTAACAAGCATTCAAACTAAATGTTTATCAAAAAATTCACACATTATGTAATTAATGTCTAACTGGCCCAAGTATTAAAATATTTGAAAATGAAGTCTTTGTCTAATACACTTGTGACCTAAAGTTTTGAGCTATTCAATGAGATTGATTCACCCATTGTCATGAACCTTGAATCACTACACTTTTGTATAAACGTTAACTGACCTTTGCTATTCAATTTCATTTACATCAAACTTATGAGAGGAACTTCTTGAGGATTTTGATATTTATTACCTATACCTTCTTACACATCATGGGCCTCAGTGACCCAACCTCCATGAGTGCATTAGTTCCATTTTGAATAAAATTGAGTCTGTCCAAGTTATTGGACATGTTGTAGGCATTGAGGTTGGGTTTTTTTGTTTCCTTCACATACGTATTCATTAAAAAAAATTTGCCCATTTACCCACCTCGCCCACCCAAGTTATTTACCTATCACATCCATCTACTTACCTACACCTAGCCCATCTATCTTCACCTACCAAGCTTATTATCACCTTGTTCCTTCTTGGTTAAACTTCTATCTCTTGGCAAAAATTTTATTTTTTTTTGGCAAAACTTTTATCTTCTAACAAAACCTTTCTATCTTTGGCTAAACCTTTATTTCTTAGTGAAACCTTTATATCTTCCAAGTTAATCCTTTCTTTTCTTAGCTAATCCTCTCTTTTTTTGGCTAAACCTCTATTACTTGGCAAAACCTTTCTATTCCTTGGTTAAATCTATACTTTTTGACAAAATTTTTATATTTTCCTAGTTAAACCTCTATCTTTCAACAAAACCTATATCTCTTTTTGGTTAAACTTTTATCGTTTGGCAAACTTATATTTCTTTTTGACTAACCATTTGCCTTTCGACAAAACCTCTAAGCTAAAGCTTTATTTTTTGATAAAACATTTATGTTTTCTTGGTTAAATATTTACTCTTCAACAAAACTTGTCTTTTCTTGGTTAAACCTCTATCGCTTAGTAAAAATTTTATCTTTTTTAAATTAAACCTTAGCCTTTTGACCTCTTTTTTTTTAAACTAAACTTCTACCTCTTGGCAAAGAAAAAAAAAAAAAGGTTAAATTTTTACCTTTTGAAATAACTTTTTTGTATCTTAGCAAAAATAAAACCTTTTTGTTTTTCAGCTAAATCTTTAATTTTGGAAAAATTAAGCAATGAATGTTCACACTTTGAACAGCTCACAAACACAACAAATTCATAATGAAAATAAGGCAATTGATCGAATTAAAAAAAAAATGAAGTCGAATGGGATCAACTTTAAATTGAAACACAATGTTTTGAAAAGGTTTGACAACCTTTATTGGTAAGATTAACCTTTGACAAATTGTTGAACATCATTGTTTTTCCATCATGCATTTGAATCATGATACTAATTTTTTTGTCACCACACTTCAAAATACCACAAAGGAGGGCTTTGTGGTGGATGTAGTCAAATTCACATTTCAACATAAACAACTTTATACCCATCACCATGCAACAAAGGTCATAGAAACTAGGTGCCCAAACGTAAAAGTTTTGCCAAAAGGTAAGGGTTTAGCTAAGAAAAAATAGAAATTTTGTCAAGAAATAAATAAGCCAAGAAAGGATAGAAAATAAGTAGGTAGGGGGGTTGGTTGTAGTTAACAAGTAAGCCTGCCAAGATGTAGGTGAATAGGGTAGCTAAGTTAATATGATAGCTAGCTTGAAAAGTAGTATGGAGGTTAAGGTTAGGGGGAAAAGGCCAAGAAAAATAAAATAAACCAAAGGTCAACAACCAAAAATAGTTGATTTGTAATGTACTAATGTTGGTTAATAGAGGATTAAAAGCCGAATGAAAAAAAAACCCATCCTATGGACATAATAGCCAATTGGTGTAGTCATCGAAGCTAGTTCACTTTAACCCACATCATGAACCTTGTATGGTGAATAATATTGATGATATATGCAAAGGCCATGTTAATTCATGAAGTACTTTTATCCAATTTTGATTTTATTGTATTCATTGTAGTCATGCCAATCTTTTGTGATCTAGGAATGGGAAGAAAGGAAGAGTTATTATTTTTTTATAGCTTGACACCATGTTTAGTATAGGATAAAGGTCTATCTTGAAACCCATTTGCCATTTTAAATAATGTTAGAAGGATGAAAAGCTAAATTGAAAGTATGGTACAAAAAATTTCAAAGGTGTTATATTCAAGATAAACCTTTAATATATGGAAATCAATCGAATTGTTTTACAGTAGCTTAGTCAAAAAATCACATGTTTTTCCCAATCAAAGGTGTTACTAAAAAAACCCCCAAAAAATGTTCATCTTTAAGTATAAACTTCATTAAATGGAAAAAATGTTTGATTGTTTAATTACAAGGTTTTCAATTTTATATACCAAGGGACCTTAAACTTGACATCATAATTCATTTTATTATTTCAATTTATTTCATACTAATGTAGTACCTTTTCACATTTGGCACTCAAATGTCAAATAATTATTTTATTTTTCAAAAGACAAATCACTAATAAAAAAATTATATAATTTTTGGCAATAAATATAGGTAATTTTTTTGGTGGGTTTTTGGGACTCTAAACCTCTAGAAAATGAAACCTTAACAATTCATTTTTTTATTTTATTTTTGCAAAAATGGCAAGTGAAAATATTCCATCAATTTATAGGATAGATAATTCTTTTCAACTATTGGATACTTGTTCTCCAATGGTGGATCTCCTAAAGCAAGAAAGTCTTGCTAGGTTTCCGCCAATTTTTGCATTTTGTCCTTCATTGATATTGTTGTACTTTTGTGGTTTTTTTATTTTTCTATTTTCAATGTTATCAATTTTAACTCAAGGTTATCTATTACTTTCACCTTCATGTTCACAATGGATTTAGTTGTTTCCACTTGAAAAACCTGTATTTTGAAATTTTGTTTTGTTTGCATCAACTTCTAAAACTTTCTTCTCAAGCTCCACTTGTATAACTTTCTTAAAAGACTCCCCTTAAAGGCCTGTTTTTTCAATTTTCACTACATCTCCCTCATGCAAAACATTACAATTACAATCCCCAAACCTAAATCATTGTGAAGATGAAAAAAATCAAATGGTGTAATACGAAATTTAAGCACCATAGAAAATTGGCCTAGTTCCCAAAATTTCACCATCTATGGTAATAATTTCAATATTTTTGCACTTAAAATTTTATTTTTTTTTAAAAATTGACATTTTCAAAAATAATTCAATTATTGCCAAGCATGAAAAAGGATTCTAATGATATCATAGATCTAATCCTTTGCAATTGGGTTGTCCAATAATGGAACTTCAAATTGCCCATTTTATAATATTTCAAAATTAATTCCCATTCATGATCATTTAAAACTTTGAACCAAGGCCAAAACACCCTAAGATTGATTGATGCAAGCATGTGTGTGCACATCAAACATAGGACAAAAATTACAAATCCTTTTTTTAAAATGGAATGAAGGCATAGATATATGCCCACATTAAACATTAGATTAGGACCAAGGAAAGCTTGAATTGAAAAAAATTAATATAACAACATTTTGAAAACACAACTTGGGACTTTCAAAGAATTCATCATATCAATAAATCTACAAACTAAATTTTTTAATGATTTGTCCAATCTTATTTTGAAAGAACCATGTCTATTTGCCAGTTATATTTCTTTCATTTTTCTCTAGTTTCATTTCAATTACTCATTCATTTGTACTTTTGAATTAAAAGTTTCAACATGAAGTTGAACATGATTGTGATTCCAAACGAAAATGTTCACTTAAGATCATTTTGTGTCAATATGCTTTGGGGATTGCCCTTAATCAATCATTAAAGTTGAAATGTTTAAACCTTTAAAACAATATGAAATATAGATAAGCATATAAAGTCAATTTAGACACATTACAAAAACCAATAAAACCATAAGATGGATTAGTTGCACACATATAGGGCTAACTTAAACATTGTATCACAACCAACAAGTTAATTACTTTTTAAATGTGTGAATTTTGGCTAGGTTCCTTAATACAATTTGTAACATCATTGCATGGTGCACCAAGAAAAGCTATGGTAAACCAAAAACTATTATGCTAATACACTCATCTTTTTGAATGAATTTATGGCCTAAGGATATTGATATTGACAATTCATAATCATAATGTTATTTATTTATTTGTTTGTTTGTTGTAAGATAGTGGACATGTATTTCCTATGTGACAAACTTATGTTGGGTTCATCATTATGTATCTAACAAAATGCTAGGAAAAAGGTGTGATGATTAAATGTGGTCAAAATCCTAGGTTCTTGCTATTTTGAACCCATGTCATGAATAGTAATAAACTACTAATTCAAAAAATTGATGTGATAAAATAACATGTTAATTAGTAATATGGTGATAGTTCCATAACTTTGTAATAAATAAGTTCTATTACAACTAATTCAAATTTTTGTGCAAATTTGTAAGCAAACTACATAAATTGCAAGTTCATAAGTTAACACAAGCTAGTTGGCAAGCACACGTTGGTGAATAGCTGGTCAAAGAAGAGGTTGAAGTGATGGTAGATAGGGCATAATAAGGGAAAAGTTGCATTTCCTTAATAAAGACATGGCAATTGTGAAAAAAACAAATTGTTAATGCTCTTTTTTGTGTGAAGTTACCCAAAAAAAAAACTTCCAAGGAGGTCATCAACACACACATGATCCCTATTGTGTAACATTCACCAATTTTGTTAAAAAGTTACAAAACAAGATTAAAATCAAATTTGCAAGAAATAGCACAATGTGTTTACATGGACTTCTACCTCAAATTGAGATACAAGAAAGTGCACAAGATGTGTAAAAGCAAGGTGCATGTGTTATCAAACTCAAATGTTGTTGTGTGTCACGATTTCATTAAGATGAATGTTTTCACATATTGATTTCATTTGATACTTTAAAAGGTGTGGGAATGGGAATTAACAATCCAAAATTTGCATACATCACAAATTTAACATGTGACCAATTAATAATGAAAATTGTGCAAAATTTGTTCATTCATAGGTTTATATATTTTAACATAAATATCATGTGTTGAAAACACGTTTAACACATGAATCAATGTATTGATAGATGAAGTACGAATCTATAAATGAATGAATATCACACAAATTTTACATCTTATAAATTTGTGTTTCAAAATTGTTTTCAAAGCACAATATTAATGAGAGAAACGTACGAATTATGAATGAACGAATTTTGCATGATTTTCATTATTAAGTCGTGAGATGTTAAGTTTTCGATGTATGTTCTATAATAAAAAATTAAAAAATGCTCCAAAATTAAAACATGAAATGATATAAACTACATGAATATCCATTGCAATAAAAAATGGTGAACGTGTTGAATAAAAACAAACCTTACAACAAATGAAACTAACACATTTATAAAGACATTATAACAAAACATGATAAATTATGAAATGCTACAACAACAAAAACATTGATGCAATTAAAGTAGTTGAACAAAACACATTGTGAACCCCTATTTGATCGAAACCCCCCTTGGTGCACCTTTGTTAACTATGCACCCCAAATAAACGAATTTCCATTCAACATGAAGACACAACATACAAAGATGTCCACATGAACAAAAACGCTACAATAAAACATTGATGCAAATGCAACTACATAACAAATCATGATGAAACCAATACAAATTAAAACATTATAACTAAACACATTGAATAAAATGCAACATAACACAATGAATAAGAAGACATTGTAATAGGCACATCACCAAATGAAAACACTACAAAATGATGAAGCAACATTATATTATCAACATGGGTGCAATCACAATCAAATGAACTAACGATGACGAAGGACTCAAGGACTACAGTCTTTTTGTGGTCATTTTCACTTTCTCATATAAAGGACTTTTGGGATGAAATCTTTTGTAATATGTTACTAAAAATACATATGATTTTTTCAATACATCACATTTTTTATATTAAATTTTCATAAATAATTATGAATTTTCAAAAAGTATATGGATTTTATCAAATTCTACGTTTTGTTTTGAAAAATTATCTTAATTTCAAATTGTATGAAAATATGTTAATCATTTAATGTTTTATTTTATTGTTTCATAAACTACAACTTTGTTTTAGATGTCATGTACATTACACCCCATTTATTTGTGGTAAAAGACTCTTGAAATTTTATAATTCTGTTTAATAGGTTTTTAATTTTTTAAATTAAAAAAATTCACAATTTTCAAATTGTGAATATTTGAGTGTGAATAATCAATTAACATCATCTCAATTTTTTTCTCATCAAAATTTCTTTATAAAGAAATTTTTTAGTTTAGTAATTTGCAAAATTGAGCTACTTTTGATGTAATTGTTGTTCAAGTTCAAAGGTCCTTTATAAAAACCAAAACCCAGAATATATTTTTTTGAATTCTTCAACATTCATATTAGTCATTTAACACTACATTCCATGATTAGCATGGCATTAAAGTGGCACCACAGAAATATATATAACAAAATTATAGTTTTTATAAAGTTTTGGGAGTTACCCAATGTGTTTTTTGGTTGGTTTGATTATGATTGCACCCACATCAAAAAACATCATACTTGATAAATACATTGTATCATTGGTGTTGAAAACTCTTCAAGTTTGTCCACTAACAACCAATGTTTTTTTACTAGCTAATTTGGTCGAAAAGATAAATTCAAAATTTAAAAAAAAGTGATTTTAAGACTTTCAATCATCAGAAGTGGAAAAAAAATGTTAAAATCACCATATTTGTATATTTAATTCTCATTATGTAGTAAAAAATATAGTAGGATGATTAAAAATTTGTTCTTTATTTTTTATTTATAGTTAGATTTGGCTAAATCTTCCAAAAAATGGTCACCATTTTTTCTATATCTTCCTATGGATGATAACCACTTTGGTTACAAACAAAAATTCGTTAAAAAAACATTAATAACCACAAACAAGTCATGCCAAGAAATAATTATGAAATCATTAATAACATTGATTCAAATTAATTTAACCACATGTGTTAATGAAAACTTTGATTAATGATCATGGGTTAGATATTGTGAATGAGGTTTGAAAGGTATTTTTACACTACAACTTATTATTGAAATAGTTTATCATGAAGTGTGAACTGACAAATAATGTGTGTATTTCACAATGATTATGTTAAATTTGAACTTTAAAACCCATATTTAAGATAAAATGATTAAAATCAACATTGTGTAAATATAGTTTTTACCAAAATATATTCACCAAATATGGGTAAGTCTCACAAATTTGGCATGTGATGAATTAATACTGAAAATTGTGCAAAAAAAATTTTCATTCATAAGTTCATACATTATACACATGAATATCATATGTTGAAAACATGTTTGACACACAATTAAGTGTGTTGATAGTTGAAATATGAACTTATGAATCAATGAATGTCACATAAATTTCGCATATTTATATAAATTTGTGTTTCAAATATGTTTTCAATGCATGATATCAATGTGTGAAACGTACAAATTATGAATGAACAAATTTCGCACGATTTTCATTATTAAATCATAAGATGTTAAGTTTATGATTTGAAAATATATCTTTTATCTTAATTTATTTTCTTAAAAATAATACACCTTCATGAAGTGCATATCCAAAATATATACATTTGGAAAAATTATATCCAATTGATACCATTGGATATATGTAAAATATATTCATATGATTAAAGAATAAGTAAATAAATATCCATTATATTTGAAATTGTCCTAATAATTTCAAATTTTCAAAGTGTGAGCAAATTAAAAATAAATACTTGGTTTCTTACCTCAACCTTGGGTATATGATGGGGATTATCCACACCCTAACCATATATCAAATATTATAATGTTTTATATCTAGGACTTAATCTAATTTAATCTGATGAGGAAAAAATGAATGTTAATATGCTCGTGCCCTAGGATATGTAAAATATATATCTATTTATTTAAAAATATATAAAATATATATATATACCCACACAACATTGGTTAAAACATTTAAAAACAACTAAATTTCTTTTTGGGGTTTTTATGGTAAGGAAGGATCGTTCATCAATGGACATGTACTTATCATCAAACGATTTTCAATATTTTTTCATTCCTTAACCAAATTGGGCGATTCATGTGTTGTTAGTTGGACCTGTAAACTAGAGGCCTATAAATGTTCTTCGAGTGTCAAAAGTAAAAGAGTGACACAAAAAACATAAGAAGAGAACAATTGATAATTTGCTGTAAACCCTTCTTTAGTTCAAACCTTATGTTTTCTTTATTTTGAGTCTGTTTTGGGTGATTTAAAACTTTATGGGTGCCCCAATTACGGCTTTACAAAATCTCTTTGTATTCTAGAAGCAACCAGCCAAAAATTTTAATTTGAAATCCTAATTTGTTTTAATTGACTCATCATCAAACATTGAGCCCTTACATCAAACACCCCATATTTTACTCTTTTTTTTTATTGAATTGGACAATTTTTGTAGCATCGGAAGCGCTAGCTGAAGGGGTACAAATGTTCTTTGAAATTCAAAACCAGAGAAACAATGTGTGAGAATTCAACTTCCATTGTATTCTCAAATGTTCACTCATCGACCGCCTATGTATCAATATCTACTTATATAATCCTTGGTTTTGTCAGCTTACGGTGATGTTCGATCATTCTTTTCATCCATCTATTTTGTCATCCATTGTCATTTGTCCCATCATCCCTCCCCTCATTTGGGATAAAAAATAAAAAAGATAAAAATTTCTAAAAAAAATTAAAACATGAACCAAGTTTAAAGAAACCGAGGACTTCACTGCGCCCGAAGGTCGCGGGTACCCAGGTGATAATAGTTCACCCAAGGGCACCAAGAAAGTTGAAAGAGCCCCAAAATCTCATACCCTCACCAAAACACATCTCACCTCTCCATTAAAACCTATCAACCTAAATTTTTTTGGCTTTTTGTTTGTCGGGCAAGTTTGAACCCTAAACCCTACCCTGTTTTCGTTTGCGAATGCACGGTGGAAGAAGTGAGAAGACGTTCGGGGTGAGGGCTTAAGCTGCAGGAATGCGGTGGAAGGAGGTGATGCTCGTGGTGGACGATGCGCGTGCCGTCCATTTGCGGGCTGCCGTTGCCGCCGTCTGGGCTGGTCAAGGGCTTACCTGGTCTTGGCCGATTCTTCTAGCAGCACTCCTCCTCTACTTACTTGCTCACTTCTGCATCTGATTTTTCTCCTCTTCGTGCCTTTTTTCTGTTGGAACAAGCTTTCCAGCTCCAAATTGCAAAGTCTGTTGTAGGTAGAATGCTTACTGTGTGTGTCTCTCATTGTTTGGTGAAAATGGGCACTTAATGTCGGAGACTTAGGGTTCAAATCCAACCGCTTCTCCTCCTCGAATGCTTTCGGATAATTGCTCCAAGCCTATGGGCAGGAGAGGGTGTAGGTCTGGCCAAGAATCAGTTATATTGGTAGGAAGGTAGTCCAGGTGTATATATGGCGTCTGTTGGCGCGTCGCTGGACGGTACCAATTTGGTAAACATGGGTAGAAGTTTCATCGGGGCGAGGAAGGCTGTCGATTCCTTGCGCAGCTCTGTTTGCGGAGCCGGTTTAGCTAAAAACGTAAGGGTGTGCCGTGGAAAACTGCGAATAGGGAAGAAGTCAGGGTTGCGGTTGGAGCGCCTTTGTATAGTTGATCAGTTCCGGAGACGGAGTGGGGAATGGAGCAATCAGAACTGGAGAGAAGCGGAGATGAAGGGTTGTTTGTTCGTACGACGCACAGCCCGAATGTGTGTCAGATGTTCCAGGAAAGAAGACCAGGCGGAATCCTCATTGCTTCAAGGGACCTCTCTAGGCAGTGAAATTGAAGAATCTGAGCGACATTTCTCGGATAACTCGGTTCCTGCAGATAATTCCTTACCTCTGGATGCAGTTACACCAATCAAAATTAGTGCCCTGTCTCCAATAGAGGAGAATTGGTCAGGCTCCTATCCTCGACCAAAGAGCTTCAAGAATCAGTTCCTCAGCTTGGTGAAGCTGGGCACAACGGCAAATGATGCAGCAGGCGCCTTTTTTAAGAGTGAGGTGCGGAGGCGAATATGTGTTACTGTGGCACTCCTCATGGCTAGCCGAGCTGGATACTTCATTCCTCTGCCAGGGTTCGATCGCCGCTTCATGCCTGGCAATTATCTGGGCTTTGTTTCTGGAGCTGTAGGTGAGCACTGAGAAAAATTCTAACTCTTCCTTTTTCCCATGGCTGGCTGGAAATTCCCTCATGTTCTGACATCTCTGCTGCCTCTGGACACCAAGTCATTGCTGCATTCATATGTGCACATTGAGTGAGGAGAATGAGAGGGATACTCATAAGTCTCATGTAGGAAGGTCTTCATTTTTGGGTCGGTATGAGACATTTGTCTTGCTAATGTGCTTGTGTGATCAATCTGGATAGAGGAGCTGGGAGACCTTGTTTCAGAGTTGAAGTTGGCTTTATTTCAGCTGGGAATCAGCCCCTACATTTTTGCTTCCATTGTCATGCAGGTAGCCCCCTTTTTTGTGGATGTTTCCTGTCAATCTTGCTAATGCTATTTGTAAGGCTATTTACAAATAGCATTATGTTTTGACCTGAGACAAAACTTAATTGCATCTTCTTTACTAGTTTTATGTCCAAACTGTATCGCATAAGCACATACTGCTAATGATTTTCAAACTTTGGGCTGTTGTCCCTCATTTGTGCATCCATTGGTTGGTTTGATTCATACCCTCCTATAGTATGAGAAGCACAAAATAGGTAGGTGAGGAATCATATTTTAGATAATTATGCAGGCAAGAGGTTAAGGGAATTCCGAATACGTGTGTGATTTTCCCATTGATGGTTTGCTGATGAACTCACTTGACCCATGGACTCTGTATTGATGTGTGTGCCTAGGTATCTTGCCACTTAATTCCAGCTCTTGTGAAGCTACGGAAGGAAGGCATTGATGGCAACGAGCGTATAAAGAAATACACGTAGTTGTTGAACCTTTCTAAAAATGCTTCTTTCATATACTTTTGGGCACCCAATTCTGCTACTTGACTTCATGTTTCAGCCATTTGGAATGCCACCAACAATGACATGAAAACATCTTTCTTCATGCCTTGAGTGACCAATAGGGGCAATGACTTCTGCTACAGGTGGTGGTTGGCACTGGGTGTTGCACTTGTGGAATCCCTCATAGTTGCCATACATTCTCTTCCCTACTCTGTTGCTGCTAATCAAAGCAGGTAAATAAGCAGTTCATGCCCAACTCAGTGGATGTTGCAGGCCTTTGTAGATTCCCACCCCTGCAAAAAGTGCAGCATAGATAGGGCTTTATTGACACAGAGATGGTGTCCTTCTTGCCACTGAAATCTTTCTAGCTTGTCAAAGTTTGGTTAAAGTAACACATGATTGTAAATTTGACAGACCTTTGTAGCACTCTGAATGTAGAATTTTACCCAAAAGAAGCTGTTATGTTCTCATGTGCCTGCTAGATGCTGAAGCTTATAGTAATCCAGAGGGAACAACTGATGCTGACTCTTATTGTCCTGTGTTGCCAGATTTTGGTATTTGGTGGTAACAACAGGACTTCTATCAGCTGGGGCAATGTCAATCAACTGGATTTGTGAGAAAATTACGGAGGCTGGCTTTGGTGAGTAAGCCTCAACTTTTCACCCTTTAGGACTAGATGGAGTTTTGAGCCTCTGCAGTTCTAAGGTGAGCTTTACTTAGCAACCTGTTCTATTATCAATGAACAAAAGTTACTTGCAGAATTGTCTTCATTGCTAAGTGCTTTGCAGTTGAAATCTTTCTTATGCAATGTGTGCCTTTGTGTTGTATTCAAATCAATGAGCTTCATGGGGGGAGTCTTTTCAATGTTTTCCTGTTTACTGGGTTCTTGGTTTTGTCATGTGCACTGCTAGAACTTCCTCTGTGCTGTGTTTTCCCTGTGTATTATTGGTCAAGTAGGAGAAACAAAGTAGGCTGTATAAACTCAGTGGGAGTCTCAGCATTTGACTTGTGGTAATTGGATGATTATTGCAGTGTTGAAGTATCTTGTGCCTTGTACTATCCATATTACTTGTATGGTTGCTGTTGCTCTTGTTACCACCTTTGCAGTTGGGATTTCCCCTTGGGTTTTCCCCTTAGACTCCATCTTCCCTTTTCTTTTTCCCTTTGCTTCCTCCTCTCTGTTTTCCTTTGGTTTTCCTTTCTTGAAGTATTTTGTATCTTTGCATTTATGCCTCTCTCCTCTACTCAACTCCTTTTTTCTGTCACCTTAAGATTGTGGAGTGTTTTTGTTATGCATTTCTGCCTGTTATGAGTTTACAAAGACCATCAGTTTCCTTAGAGCTCAGAGAGCTGCACAGCAATTGTATGCTCTATGTGCAAGCGCACACAAAATCCTCATATTGAATGCTGTGTCATTCTCCATCAAAACATCTGGGACACTTGTTCAAACACCGGTTTGAAGGAGCAAGTGAGTTTCTGATAAAAGGATATTCAACAAATTTGCATTGCAGGTCAAGGCTCTTCTCTCATCATTTGCATCAGCATTCTAACAGGCTACTCAGACTCACTCTACCGAATGGTGTCTGATATTTCATGTACTTTCCTGTACCAACCCTGTCTATTACTTCATCACAGGACAGCTGTGGTGCATCTGAAATCCATGAAATTGTTCCAAGATCTTGTGCATGTCAAGGTTATCATATTGGACTAGATTTTCGTAACCATAACACAGTGGGTCATGTCAGGAAGTCAACTTGTACCATCAGCCATCAGATGGAATGTTTTTAGGCAACATTTTCAACACATCTATGGGAAGTGAACTTGCTCTGGATATTTTTGACAAAGTGTTTAGGTGAATGTGTACTCAAAGCTGTTTGTGAAAATTGATTTGATGACAGTGGGAACTGCAAGCTGGGGACCTGTGATGGTATTCCTAGGTGTCTTTCTTCTCATAACCATGTGGGCAGTGCTGGTGACTGAGGGTCATCGCAAAGTCAAAATGTTGTACTACAACTTTGAGCTGGCACCTAGCACAAGGTAACTCTTTCTACCATCTTTTCCTGGTTAGTCAGAAGTTGAAGAACACTGGTTTCTGGCATTAAGGCTTTTTTTTCAAATAGTCATTGCTCTTTAGACTGGTTTTTGCTCAAACTAACAATGTGCTGGGAACACTTGTGGAACTTTGTTGTTAACCTGTTTGAATCTTGCTTGAGTCTTGCCATCAGGTTGTGAAAAGACATTATGGAAGAGTTGCTATAAACTAAGGCTGGAGATGCTAGGTTTTGAATAGGATTGCATTGAACAGAGTGAATTGCTAAAATCCATTTTGTAGTATGGTGGACCCTCTATAGGTTATACTGCTGTGTTAAGGTTCCTTGCAAGTTTTTCTTTGTACATCTGGATAAACACTTTATTTGTCTCTTGGTTATTTCTGAAGACTGTTTCCATAGATCCTACTCCAGTGTTTGTACAGAATGTGTGAAAATGTACCTAACATGACTTCACCTTGGGCCAGAGTGGGTGCATCTTTACCAGATGTAGAGCCATATGTTCCATTCAATATAAATCCAACTGGAATGCAACCTGTGCTCACAACCACTTACCTCATGGCTCTGCCATCACTTGTGGCCAAGTATGGGTTCTCTGTAGGCCTCCCCTTCACTTGGTCATGATTTAATCTAGTGCCCTTGATTCAATTGTTAGTTGTATTTGTGCATTATGTTTCAGCTCTTCTGTGTACTGATAATTGCAATTGGCAGAACCATGCTGAGAAATGCACCATTATGGTCCAGCTAGGCATGTCATGAATCCATTGACTTCATCATGCAATGACATCTGTTTTGTCAGTCATACCTGGCTTAGTGATGGTTTGAGTTGTTGTATACACAGCTTCACTGTCAATGGCGGTTTCTGGCATCAACTGAGAGATATGTTGAACCCATCTGCTTCAGGCGCACAGCCATGGCATTATTACACCATCAATGCTATGCTCATATTTATCTTCAACATCTTGGACATTGTAGGGCTTCACTCTTTCCCATGTAATCCTCTTGTGGCCAGTCTTGCTTCCTTATGTTCTTCTATGTTTTGATTATGTTCATCAACTCTGGCCTTCAACAACAAAGGCCATTCACCAAACAAACAGCATTCTTAGATGCAGTGAGTCGGTGTCAGATTGTTTGATTGACTATTTGCTACAAGTGGTGATCTGTGATAAATAATGACAGTAGTTTTGCACCCTTGTGTGAAGGCCTTCATGAAATTCAACGTCTTCAAATGACCACAGTTAAATAGTACAGATTATTTTTGAATGTGCAAGAGAGGCTTATTGGAGTAACAACTTGAGATGATTTTTTGCAGGTAGACACACCAAAGGAGGTCACTGAGTATATGATGAAAACTGGAGCACGGATACCAGACATCAAGCCTGGGCGTCAAACTATTGAGTACCTTCGCAAAATACAGTCATCCACTCGTTTCTGGGGTGAATTCTCTTCCCTTTTCTCATCACAGTTGTAATCTTTTGGCCTTTCAGTATGCATTTGACAGTTATTATCAGGTGGGGGTGTAATGATTAGGATGATGGTATGATATATTTTGATTGGTAGGCACAAGGGTTATGACCAAACTCATTCTTGTCATGTGTTTGGTTTGACTGGACCTGACACTACATCTGTTTGGTCACCTTACATGCTTTTGTGGAGTTTCTCTCTGCAATCACATTGATATTACTGACAGTTGGGTTGGAGACTTTCACATGATCTTATCTAGAGTCTCCCTTGCCCTGTTCACAAGTAGTGTGTAGCTCACTATGATGAGTCTGTTTCTGTCAAGTTTCTGTGTTCTAATTTCTAAGAAGTGAAATCTGCCTCTAGATTTTCAGATGGGAATTTTCACCACTGAGTTCTTGATCATTGAATGTTAGCATGATGGATCTGGATTCAGTTGCATGGCAACTTATATGGTCCTCTGTACTTGTCCAATGTACATTCTAGTTATGAGGGCTTATTACTGAACTTCCCTTCTGAGCTCCATACATGTTTGGTCCATGATTTAGGTGGACTCTTATTGGCACTGCTTGCCACAGTTTCAACAGTAGTGGATTACAGATTTAGGGCTGTTCATCAAGGTGGCAGCATCGGCTTCACTTCCATGCTTATCATTGTAAGTTCAACAAAGGCCAAAAAAATTATGCCATTGCAGGAATTCAACTTGTCAATGATCAGCATTTATTGTCTACCCCTGTGATGTATATAGTAGACATGTAGGGAGGAGTTGACAGGGAGTGCTGCAACCTTCCAGTGTGATTTAATCCAGTTTTAGATTTATGTCATCTTATGGCATTTCTAGTTTCATATCTATGTGATTATTTCTGAGGGGATTGCAGCTAGTTCAATGTAGACCAAATTTGAATGATGTGAATTTAATGATATGAGGAGTTCCTGCAGGTCCAAAATCTGTTTTGTTCGTAGTTCATGACAAACTTGACTATGTGGATTGCAGGTTGGATCAATCATAGAGTTGCGAAGGTCATTTATGGCTTATAATGTGATGCCAGCCCTCAGTAAGGTCTTGAAGCGTTACAGTGCTTGAAATTGGAAGGCTCTGACATCTATGACAGCCCGGTTATACTTCTCTTTTCAGGAAGATTTCTAGAAATTGGTCATATTCTTAATCATCTTTGCTTGGTCTATGTGTTCATGTGTCTGCCAAACTAATTTTGTGCCTTCAAGTGTACTGTCCCTTCAGTGCAAAACTTCTTCATGTATCATCACTGTATGTTGTCATATTGTGCTGTGGAAAACTGACCTTATCTCCTGTTCCTGGATTTCTAAGCATAGTAGTGGCTTAAAGGATGTGTTCAGGGTGCTGGTGGCCTCAAACACTACCCTCTATCTAGGTTGCTCTATGCCTTCGGCTTAGATGCTTACTTGTACAGGGACAAGCTAAAATGAAATGAAGCTTTTACCCTCACAAGCTTTTTGAATGAGGACACTACTAACTTTTTTAATTAGTGCTAACCAATAAGTGACTGAGTCTTGGGCAGATTACTATGTATTTATCTACAAGCACTATTGGCAGCAGATTGAGTCATAGTGGAGTTGTGGCAAAATTGAACACTTGTGGGTGAAAAGTCATGGATGATGGATTTCTTGTGGTGGAGCTTGGATTTGATTGTCAACAAAGTGGTTACAACCTGTTGAGCCCCACCACACCACAAGAAGTGAATGCTTCTTATGAGCATCACACCTTGTTTAGGTATGTGATGTCACCACCCTTTGCATATGGCATATGAACGTCATACATTTGAAAAATTTGGGATTTAGAAATTGCTTGAATTTTTAACTTTTACTTCGCCTTCTGTGTGCACTCTAGCCATTTGCAGGTAGTAGGTTTTCAATTTTGAGTGTTCGTAACTGTAGTTTGATTTTGAGCAGGGGGGTGAGCTGTCAAGACACAAGACAGTGCAAGTTACAACTTGCTTGTTGCTGCTAGTTACTAAGTTTGTTGTTTTTGTGGGTTCACCGTTTTGGAGCCTAATTCTGATTTCCTTTATTCTTCTTATGAGAAGATATTGCCCCTTAAATAGCCCCCAAACTTCAAGTTCAAGTAATTTTACACCTCTTGCAACCTTTGTGATGGTATCCCTTTTGTTGTTTGGTGATGTGGATTCTAGTTGTAGGAGTTAGACTCAAGCATTCACCTTGCATGAGCTTGCTACCTCTAAAGGTATTTGCTCATCATTTGTTTGAGTCTTTTGATTTATGTACAAAATCTCCTTGCTTTGATTCACCGGCTAAGGTTTTGGATGCTTTGGATCAGAAGTTATTTCCACCAAAGGCTAACAACAAACATACTTATGAGTTGAAATGGAAATTTCAAGTTTCCTTGGTAACCAACTTGCCTTAGGCTGAACTGCAAGTCAGGTTTGATGGTTTTGTGCACATTATGAAGTTTCAAAATGTTCTTGAGCTTAAAAACAAGTTGTTAGCTCCAAAATGGCATTCATTCCAAAAATATGTCAATTGTAGAAAGGTTAACAAACTTATGAGAGAGGTGAAAGCATGATTGGTATATTGGCAAGGATTGTGAGCATAATAGAGATTGTATGCTTTCAAAGGGAGGGAATCTATTTTGTAACAAATTGCTAATGAGAAATGTAAAGTATTGATTTGGTTTGCCACATTATTCCACACATTGGAACATGGCAGGCCACTGTGCGGGTGCAAGGCTTACAAGGTGTTCGCTTTTCTGAATCTTGAAGAGGACTGAACTTTAAAATGTATTACATCATGTCGGACACAATCAAATTTATTGTTGCAATAGCCCAATATATTTCATTTATGATGAACTGAATATTATGATAACTAACCTAGTTGTTAGTTTGTACTTATGTGGTGCAAGATTGGTTGTAAATGTCAATCCTTTTTTCCCTTGAGCATGTGGTGGTTATATTAGATGTTGATAACCTCATTCAAGTGTTTATGTGAGCCTTGATGCTGGAATGAGGTTTCGTGAAAGATGTGATTAACAAGATAATGATATTCGATGCAAATGAGGTTTATATTCTCAAGGGCACTATGTTAAGAAATGTTGGACAGATTTCTAATAAGTGGGTTTTGCAATCCATGGGAGCTCGTAAGATGGCTTACTAAATATATATTTTTTAAGAACACTTTAAAATATTTGGAGTTTTTGATTTCATCAAGCCCATGGAAATGAAAGAGACAAAAATTTTGGAAATTGTGAAAATCAAGGTTGTCAAAATTGACACAATGCGCCAAATTTACATTAATCATCATGCTAACGTCATGTCTCACACATTAGTTTATCAATCAACCACCCAATGTTGACCAACACTTCCAAAGTTCTTTGTTTCAAAATTTGAATTTGCAATTTTTTTTTGAAATGAAATTTCAGTAGCCACTAAGGGATCAAGACACAATCTATTTGATCCACCTAGGCATAAAAACTATCAAGATGGCAATTGAAATTCAATCACATCAATTTGGCAAACTATTTTTTTGATTAAAAATAAAACATTTAGACACCATAAGATTGGGACCTGATAGGTCCACCCTATTCACCTTGTCTAGAAAAAGAAAACAGAAAAAATTAAGACCATTAAGATGTGGTGATCAGATGTCAATTGCCTTCTTGATAATCTTTTTTGTTTAGGATTAGATTTTGTTTGCCATAATGGGTTTAGGACTTAATCCACCTTTTCTAACAAAAAAATTAACATTTTCAATCTCCATAAGGGACCAAGACCCAAGTCCACCCCTATGTTCCTCATCCACCCAATGAAAAAAAATCAAACAACCAAGATTTAGTTGCCATATTTTGATGGTTTAAGGGGGGGGGTGTTTGGACTAAATTTTTATCACCATAAGGACCGAGACCCAAGGTGATCATTCCACCTTATCAAGAAAAAGAAAATCACATTATTAAGATGATAACCAAAATTCAATTTCCACATCTTGACAATCTACATTTTATTTTTTTTTGAAGAAACTACATTTCAATCCTTCTAAGAGATTGGGACACAAGTCCACCACAGTAAACTCAATCCATCACCATAGGGGACCAAAGGCCCAAGTCTTCTATGGTCCAACTAATCCACCTTGTTTTGACGGGGAAAAAAACTTAGATCCTTAAAATGTGGTAACTGGATTTTAATTGTCACAATGAGGCTAGGATCCAATCCACCTAAATCAAAAAAATAAATTGGCGGTTGAATTTCAGTTGTCATTTGCTTAATTAATGTGACCCTACAAAAAAATTATTATTTTTACCTAGGTTGGCCTTAAATCAACATGACATTAATATATGTTGGCATCAAAATTGATGTGACTAATGTGATGTGATAAAGCTAATGTTGATAGACCTAATGATAATTTAACAATTATTTATGTTGTCCCCTTCAAGACATGTTATGGGAAAGTAAGAAAATTTGTTGGCAAAGATGGCTATTTACAACCCTAAGAATGACAAGGTGAAAGTGAATTTCAATCTCAGGTTTGTGATGTGCAAATTTTGTTGGGGATTGATTACTACCATATTCCTTTTGTTATATTCAATCCACAATTTTATCAAATTTAGTTGATTGAAGGACATTTTCATTCATGATTTTGTGGTAGCAATGAAAATGTGTCAACCTCAATGAAAAGATTTATGCATTGTACACATGCCTAAACACATGTTCAAATTTGATGCATTTGAAGGTTACAAGGTTACATTGTGTGTTAAACATGATTTTAAAGTCATGTGTTGGATTATAGATTTGAATGTTGGTGTGAAACATGTCTGGCATTTGATGTGAACCAACAACATATTTAAGCTATTCATTTTTAATTTGCACATTGGTAAACTTTCATATGTGACAAAGGAGGTTTGTGTTGCACCCATCACACTAGTGGAAACAAACTACATAAGTTGTCTTTTAGTATAACCCCCTTCTTTTTAGTTTATAATTTTTTTTGACCCCTTATTTAGATTATGTTTTGCATTGAATCTAACCATGTGATGCAATGTGGGTATTTACATGTGAATTATAATAGTTACAAATTACCTTGTTACAAAATTGCAAGAGAAATTGAGCCTTATTCATGGCATCATCAACAATTTAAGTGTGGCACATACATCCACAATGTTGGATGTAATCTAATGCAAAAGAAAGCTTCAACAAGTATTCAAATATGATTAAGGTTACATATTTCCACCCTAAGAAATTGGGTATTAATAATGTATGGGTTGCACATGAAGTGTTGTCAACAACTTCCATTGACATTCAACAATCCATGTTCACATTGGTCATGAAGTCAAATGTGAGTGATGTCATGGTTAAACCACAAGATGCAAATCCTTTGATGGGCCTCTAGTGCAGTCTTTTAACATCCAAGTGCTCTCTTCCTCCTTTCCAAAGTTGTCAAATTGGTAGAAATTTCCATGCTACAAATCCTTGGAGTGAAAAGGATGAGTGATGCTTCAATTCTTTGAGGTTTTG
>Ga0116231_10000983_pt1 | contig 55757 bp, 42 predicted proteins | sample S1TSphgellanicum_2_FD_89695 | JGI IMG/M metagenome (GOLD analysis project Ga0116231, IMG submission 89695) | Host-associated microbial communities from peat moss isolated from Minnesota, USA - S1T2_Fd - Sphagnum magellanicum MG | ecosystem: Host-associated > Plants > Peat moss > Unclassified...
AAAAAAAAAAAAAAAAAAAAAAAAAAAAAAAAAAAAAAAAAAAAAAAAAAAAAAAAAAAAAAAAAAAAAAAAAAAAAAAAAAAAAAAAAAAAAAAAAAAAAAAAAAAAAAAAAAAAAAAACACACAACAAAAAAAAAAACAAAAAAAAAACAAAAAAAAAAAAAAAAAACAAACAAACAAAAGTCCATGCAGTGCCCGGAAATTGCCCGGACAGATAGACGGACAGACAGACAGACAGAAAAAAAGGTCCGGGCAGTTTAACTGACACAGAAAACAAAAAACCCCCCCCAAAAAAAACAAAAACAAAAAACAAAAAAAACAAAAAACAAAGGTCAGGTTCGGGCAGTGCCCGGAAACTGCCCGGACAAACAGACAGACAGACAGACAGACATGTAACTTTAATATATAAGATAGCAAATAATGCATCAAATAATAACCAATAATTCTTATGTTGGTTCAACAAACATTGATAGACAACAAGGCTTAGGGTTTTAATTATTACTTAAGCAATTGCCCATGTAAAGTCACAAGGAACCCTAACTTGCAAAGATGAACTATGTTGTGTGTACTAAGTGTTTATCACATTAGCAAGCTCCATGGATGTTTGCAATATGATGAACTTGGAAGAAAAATGTGTTTTCACAAAGGTCTTTTGTTTTATGTGTTGCATGTTAGTTTCATAGCAAATATTTTCCCATTCATGGGATTGGACTAAAACAAACTCACAAAGTTCTCAAGGTGAAATCAATTTTCACAAACCAAGAAAAAAGATGATTAATGCAAATTGAAACGAAAATGGTGAATTGACAAACCATGAACAATTCACTCTTAAAAAAACATCACAACTTGAGATTAAATTTCCTCCCTATTGGGGTGATTCTCCCCCGTCAAGAATGTGGATCCACTTTGGATATTTACTTTCCAAAAAATTTTAATAACCTCAATAAAGATCCAAAATGCCAAGGGATTTTAAATCCCAAAATGGAAATTCACTTACAAGTGTTCAAAACCATTGTTTTGCACACTCTCACACTTGTTTATGAGCCAAAAACGTTTTATTCCCTATCTACCAAATTATGAATTGCAAATTTTTTTTAAATCATGACTCTTACATAAAAGCTCCAATTGAAAAGTTTTGAAAGGAAAAATTGTAATCCTTAAAAAACCTTTCCAATGTTGTATCACATATTTGATATGGAAGTTGTTTTACTCTTGTTTCTTGGGTTTTAATGATCAAAAATCAAACTGCCAATTCTTGACCATTTTTTTGACATATATAATTTTTATTTCATAATCCAAATGAAATATGTAAATTCACTTTTGATATGAATAGTTGCAAAATAAGGTGGTTCACTTTTTGCATCACATTGGATCATTTTGTAAAATATATTATATTCAAATGCCACAAATGCATGGTAAAATTGTCAATGTGACAAAAACAATTATGAATTACTATAATAATTGAATATGTTAACTTGATTAATAATATGTACATAATGATGAAATTCAATAAATATAAACCAAACACATAGTAATGGATTTTTAAAGTGGAATCATGGACTATGGTTCCAAATCTACATAAATTACATAAACTTAATTCAAGAAATAACTGTGAACTTTTGAATGATCAAATTTAAACCTTATTTTCAAAAGTCTTTATCTTAATCATTGGATTAATGTTTTTTTCCTAACACGTACATTCAAAAGTTGTTTGATTTAGTTCTTTTTCATTAAACTTTCTTAATTCATTAAATACCACATAGTTTCCATTTAATATTTTCAATTTTTTTAAATTAATGTTAAAATACGGACTTTCGGTAGTGTTGCATCTACGAAAACTAAGCCACCCTAACTTATAACCACCCATATCTACACTTTAAGACCTTCTAATGACATATTAAGGGCCCAATTTGAATCACATTTATTAATTGCACTTTTGGCCCAAAATTTTGGGCCTCCCACATGATTTTAATTCTTTAAGTGCCCTTTCACTAGGTCAAAACATGGTTAAATGTCTCAAAAATGGCATTTGAAAGTCCATAATCTAACACTAACAATTTTTTTGTAGTTTTAACAATTATCAAAGCATAAATCAAGTAATTATCGCTTATGCTTTTAATCATAAATATTAATAAGCCAACCTATGAATATCCCTAAACATGTGATTGATCAAAAAATCCATGCAAAAGATTTTAAAATTTAATGTAAAATGGACTCCCAAAGATAAAATTTATAACAATCATGTCATTTTAATCTTTAAAATTGGAAATATATATATTAGGAAAATTTCAATGCATTCCACTAATCAATTCTTCATTTAATGGTGTTTTTTTTTTTTTGACATTACTTTGATGTTTTTTTTGGGTCCACATTTTTCATTTTCTTTGTGTGATACACATAGTGTTGTCATTTCAAAAATCCATTACAAATCCATAATCTTCTTAGAATTCATCTGAATTTTTTATGATATTCCCATGAACGATCACACTAACCTTAACTTCATTGATAATGGATTGATATGGTTTTGACATAACATGGAAAAAAAATTAAATTGAAATAACAACAATAAATCACATGACAAAATATGAATGAAAGCATTTCTGGAAGAATTTGAATCAATTGGCTCGTTCATCCTTGACATACATGATTACCTTATTTACCAAGTTGAATTCAACCAACAAAATCTTCACTTATTATGTAAAAATTGTATCAAAAGTATTAAATGTTAAAAAAAAATCCAATAGTTATGTGATAGGTAACCCAATCTTGGTTAATCAAATTAATAACCAAAGCAAAAATGTTATAGCTTGACATTGACATCCACAAATCAAACATTACACACTTACCAATGATTTGAAACACATACACTTCCATGGTGTTCTACAAGAAAGCAAAAATATGTTTATGAATAGATTATGTTTGTGAAATAAAAAATAAAAAATTGAACTACAAAAATATAACATTATCCACCTCAAATAGGGGTTCTCCAAATAAATTTTTTTGGCATATATATGTTAACAATCATTATTAATACAAGATCTATACTAAATGGAGTTAAACATGGTGCTAATTTTTGTAAAGCCTCACACTTCCAAAAAAAATTATAATGACCAAAGGCACAACAAATGCCTTTTGTTTACATTTATGTCATTTGCCATTATCTTAACTTTCTATTGCAATTATTTGCACCATGTATTTCACCAAATTTGGGCCACGTTTATTGATAACATGTTTTTCATGGCCATGATACCATGTTCGAAGTTGTAAGTTATAAACCTTCCTTAAACTTGGTTGCATAATGAAAATTTGCAAAGTTTTTAAAAGAATGACACATCATGTATTTCATGCATTGTGTTGCTTGCATGTTGATCATGATGTTCATTCTATCATTCAACATTTTGAAAACCCATGACTCCCCTACATGGTGATATGGAACCCAAAAGTTTTGATTACATATAACCTATGTCAAATGCCTATTTCCATAATGTTTTTTCTTCAATTTGTTGTTATTCATTAACAACATTCTCAACTTCCAACACTTCTTCCAACATCAAAAAACTTTTAAGACCATTAACAATCAAGTTAGTGGTCCCTACAATGTGAAGCTCATATTTTAAAAAATTAACAATTCAAGCTCATCCATATCTAGAACACCATTGAAGCAAATATGAAGAACATTAAGCAATGAGAAATTATTTCAATTTTTTGAAACAAGGCCATGACAATTAAAAATACAAATTTGTAAGGATTCTCACATTTTCTTATTTCAATGACAACTCAATGCCATATACTTTGATATCCAATCGATAAAAATGAATAAATAATATTTTATATTTTTGAAAACATTTAAAAGAAAGGGTCCAAGAATATAATTTGGCCAATTTTTATTCTTTAACCATTTTTTGACTTGGTTTCTAATGACACCACCAAAGGATGGTTTTGTCTTAAGGTAGAGTTCTTTTAATTTAATACAAAATGATAAATTATTATCAAATAAGGGTTTTTAAAAACCTTTTATTGTTGTATATTTACATAAAAACATGACGATGAATGAATTGCATATTCATGATTTTTATAACTTATTTTAATTCTAAAATTCAAATCACTTATATGTGAACTTTAAAATAATGCAAAATGAGTGAAATCTTATTTTTTATTATTTTTATATTATATATAGTTTCAATTTTCCTCCAAATCATGTATAATGTAATGTGCATTCATTCAAATGTTCAACAATTCTTAGAATTGAAGTAAAAACCAACCTAATCTTTAAGTTGACTTTCACCATAAAAAATATTAAATATCACCATTAATGATACCCAAATTGAAAAATGTCCCTTGAAATAAACCTAAAATATAAAAACCACCCAAAAGTCATAAAAGATACCAAGGGCAAGTCTCAATTGTAGGGCCTAGGATTACATGACTAGTCCAATGATAACTAAGAGGTAGTCCATATTTGTTTATTGTGAATGAATCCCAAATATCAATGTTTTTTTTTTCAATGGATCACTTTGATTAACATTGTTTTTAATGCTCCTCAATGTGTTGACATTGCTTTTTTACTACCAATGAATTCATGTGAGAAGGGGTTCCCCTTTACCTTAATTATATACAATATAAGCCCACCCTTTTGGGCAAAGAATATAAGACAAATTATAATGCTATTGGGGAATATCTCAAGAGTGCAAAGTGATCGTTTCATTTTTAGAGTAAAATAAATTTAATAATTAGTTTGTGATAACCCTTGGAGATAACCAACTATTCTTCCATTTGTAAGAATGGGTAACTTGAAAACTAATTGATATTTTAAAATAATATTCTTGATGCCTTGGGTACTCTTCACAAAACCAATCTTTTGGGGGGAAAGAATGATCCAATTCTTACAACTCTATGAAAAAATTAAAACCAATGGTTCTCACAAAAATACGAGAATTGCCCAACACTAGTTCATATCTACAATTTTGTTGATATAAGAACAACATTGGTGATAACCTGAAGGATGGATGTTTAACAACTTGGGTGAAAGTTGACAACCATTATTAGTAAAGTATATAGGCATTGCACTTGATATTAATAGTTGTATTGTTGCCAAAAAAGAAGGAGAGATGATTTTTAGTGTGGAAATCCCTGATGTTGGGTATGTAGACTCAATAGGAATTGTTGAAATCTTCCTAAGACAAAAAGAAGGTTGTCACAAGTATTATTTCTACATCCATATCCTTACATACACCAAATTTTATTATCTTAGTTCTATGGACCTTAGGGGATCATATCTTTCTTGATTTCCTTTCAAGGAGCCAACTGGTTGTTTAATGAGAGTGATAGCTTATACTTCAACAACAAAAATCCCACAAGTATAATCTCGACATCATCACATGGTTCCTCTCAGAAACTGGACAGAACCTCAAAACAAAATATGTGAGTGTGATCTTATACATTTCATAGTATCCCCTTGTTCCCAAAATCCCCGGAGCTCCCATTATCTAGTAGGTACTTTCTTCTCAAAATGACCACATTACACACTCACATTAAAACCTCCAAACTACCAAAGATGATGCTGCCACAACAACCACTCCTAAAATCCTTGATTCACTCATCATTTCCCTTGTATTGGTCCCTAAAAATGAAAATGCTAGACCTCCTAATCTCTTCCTAACATTCTTAACACAACGAAAGATCAAGTGTCAAGATTCATGAAAGGAAGAAGTCCATATCAACTTCTATCGCTAATTGATTACAATCCAATTCCAAATCAACTCCACACGTCCTAATTATCATAAAAACTAAGAACTTAGCTTCATCCCCTCGCCAAAAGTTGGCCTCCTTCACTTTACCTAGCTTCATATATATTTTTCTTCTACACATCCCTTCGTTCCCCTGAAAGCTCCACACCAATCCTCCACCAGAACTGTGATTCACACAGTTCATAAAGAATATCCATTGAGCAGCCAGGATCAGACTCCATCACCGAAACCAGCTCACCAAGATCACTCCACAATAACCTGCAAAACAACAAAAAAACCAAAAACAGAAAAACAAGAAAATCAATTCTTTAGCATCCTTGAAACACCACACCTCTAGCAGTTCAGCCACAGAATTGAATTAAGGTTTTCTACTTTCATCCACAAAAAATGTTTGACATTGTTCTTACGTCACAGTACAATATGGATAGCAAGCAAACTATCAAACTACTATTACCTAAGGTAATACCAACCTGGTTAGGAATAAGGATTTAACATAATACAAACCTTCTACCAATTTTATACCAAATTTGTACCTTTCTCATACCAACAAAAATTCAATTTCAAACCTAATACTAGGAGGAGATTGGTGATAACTTGTTAAAATGTACATGAAAGCAAGACCAACTAGTATGTTCAACACTTGATACTAGACTAACATTAATGAAAACACTCGCAAGATGATAATGCATAGGCTGCATTTATGAAATATTAGAGCTCATCTTTAACAGTTTTCCTACCAAGAAACATAATGGTACTAGAAATAGTATTACAAATACAAATGCAAGGAATGGACAAAACCCATCTAGGAAAGGAAGCAATACCATTAATGACAGCCCACCATTGGGAAGAAGACGTGGTTTCCCCCATGCCACTTTTACTTCCCATAACTATAAGTAGATTCAAAAATATATTTAAAAATCCTTAAGTACGTATTATAAATATATGACTATTAGAACTTAAAAGGTAAATTTATAGCTCAAGAACTATCTTATGGGTTTGTCTGGTTATTATTAATTAATTTATAGTGGGGCTATTTTTACCCATTTATGTTTATTATCTAATAAGGAAAAAAAACTAAAACATAGTGTCTTGTACTTTTTAGGCCTTCATTTTACCTTTCTTGTGCTTGTTTGAAAATGGCAAAAGGAGTGGATTTTCAGGCACCTTTTCACTTATAACCCATTTGATATGGTTTTCTATTGGTTAAGAGTAGCTCCACCCATGCCCAATATGAAGCCCAACAAAAGCTTTTCTCACATCCAAGATAATTATTTATTTTTTCCCAACCGCACGCAAATTTGAAACTAGGACTACAAAAGGTGGGAAACTACTAATAGCAACCCACCTAGACTGGTTGATCTAACCAATCAACAACATGTGTTAGGCTTGGATGTGTTTATTGTTAACCCTAACATCTTGTCAAAAAATGTTGGGCCAAACTTGCATGTTTTCATTTTTTTTCATCCAAAATATGTTGTACATTCTTTAGTAGAGTTTCTTTAAAAGCAAAGTTTTATTCCAAATGTTTTGAAGAGGAGAAAGGAAGGATAAAGAGAAAGATTGATAGAAAACTTGCCATACATGATAAAGGACTAAGGACCAGCAACAAACAAAATAAAACAACTAACCATGATGGTTGGGGGGAAAAAGAGATGTTCTTTAAGGTTCAAGAATGTCTAAACATCATGGGCACCAAACTCCTTGGTTTGAATTTTGAATAGGGCCATGGGAAGATGATGTGCAAGAAGAACATGTGTGGTTGAAATCTAGTTGATGAAAGATCAAAACACCAACAACCAAATGAAGTTTTCCTCACATAATAGATCGTGATTTAAAACATGTGTGAGGGAAACTTTGTGATTTAATCCATTACAATGTACAACATGTGATATTTATTGTAGCATATATTACATTAGAATTGCAATTAACATTGTGACAACAATTTATATCACAATAAATTCCCACATATGGTACATGATAATGGATGAGTGAAATCACAAAGTTTATCACACATGTGTGATGAGCCAAAGCCTATTGTGTGAGAAAAGTCATATTCTGTTATATCAAAACTTCTTAAACTACACTAAAATTGATTCCACATAAAAAAATGACCAAATCAATATCATGTTCTCAATAACATCCATCCACTTGCACATAAAGGCTTGATGGTTTCAAGTAGTGTTCATATGATATATAACTTCAAGGTTTCAATCAACATTGTTCGATTATTGACAAAATGATAGTTATCAAAAATAAGGTTATTACCGACCTACCCATAAGTTCTTCCATTTCTTGAAAATCATCTAAAGAATAATAGAGAAGTTGGTTTAGTATATATATTGTTTTGTCTATATACTATATAGCCACTTACGTGGTGGGGGTGAAAAAATCCAAAAAAATGGTTTTGATATATTTATGAATGCAATTTTCAATTTTTTAGAAAATTTCAAAAGACCACATTTATGAGTACCAATTGTTTCTTTCATGAAAACTATTGATTCTTTTATGTTTTTGACATAACTGGAACCAATAGTTTGCTTATTTTGATTCTCCCCTCCTTCAATCCAATATTTCTTATCACCATATTGATAACTATGGATATCTTTTGTTGTCAACTCCTCCTCAAACTTGGCATCAAAATATTTGTATTGATTTCAATATGATAGTAGTGCATAAAAATTGCATAAAGAAAAACATGACATTCTTGAAAGAGCTCCACAATGAATGATTTCTTTTACCCCGAAATTGGGAAACTTTTGGAAAACATATGGTTTTTAATGTAAATTTCACAATTTTACGTATTTTTTGGGAAAAACCTTCTAATTTTCAGGATTTTTTAAAAAACAAATAAACATTTATTAACATCTTGCTTAAATAGTCAAAGACACCCATGAGAAAAGCCCCAAGGTACAAACAATCATAGTGTCAATGGCCGTATATAACTTATTCAATATATGATTTTTTCAATGTTGCATTTGTGGTGATCTATTTGTACTCTAGGTTGCTTGTTCATGTAAAAAGTATTGCTCCAAGACATGCTTTGTAAAATGTTTAGTTGTTCTCATCTTCAACCCTAAACCCATACTTTAACTATATTTATTTTAATTTTTAGTAAAATGTGTTTAATTTTGTCCCAAATTTTTCTTATTTTTATATAAGTTCCACAATTTGTGCCCCTACCATTAGCCTAGGCCAAAACTAGGCAAAGAACAAAGGTTGGCATAAAAATTCATGGTAACCAATAAGGTGAACAAACTTAATGGGCCCAAATTTTATTTTATTTTTTTGGGAGGGTGAGGGTGTTGAATTTTTTGTTGTTCCCACTAGGTTGTTTTTTAACATATTCCCAATAGCATCTCACTTTATTTCATATCCGTTGCCCTAAGTTTTACTCTTGTAACCAATATAATCAATTCAAAAGGAGGAGATTACAATACATCTATTTTGGTCAAAAGTTCGATTAAATATTTTTGTGATGATGCCCATCACAAAAGGGGGAAAAGAATGATTATTGGGGGTCCCCACAACTTCTTGATATGAGTCACATTATACTATACTTATGGAGGTAGAAATATGGCAAAATTTACCTAAGCAAACAAATGAAGGCTTATAATTTACCTAGTAGATATTGGTTAGAGAAGTTGATAGAATTATGGCTAGAGAATTTGCATGTTGATGACCTTCTTTTAAGATTTAAAACCATTGATGTTGTAGTTGAAAACCACATGTAGTCACCATGGCCATATCAATGGGTCATCCTGAACGACAATATCAACATTATACTACTGAAAATTTAATGTAGTTTCACACAATGTTGTGATTGCAATGAACAAGGTTAAGAAGTCCAAATAGGTCATATTATAACCAAAAAAGGAAGCAACCTAAACCTCAATCATTCCATTCAAGCAATAGTCATTGTCCACAACAAATCCATGATCCATATACACAACAATAACAATTTTGGTTCTTCAATATACTTACACCATTCAAATTTTCCCAAACCATCACAATTATTGTTGGTTCCTCTTTGTTAATAGTCTATGAATCCTTTTCACCTTTTTAACCTATTTTCCAACTAATGAAGTTTAGTAAAGCTTATTGGATCAGATCTTTTTAGACTTTCTCGATTGGCCATCTTGGTCTTACACAACATCAAGTCCTTAGCCACCACCCCATAGATGCACTCTCAATAGTTCATTCATAATTTAAACAAAGAAAAAACAATATTTCCAACCACCCAACTTCCCCAAACTTCCCAAGACAAGAATCTCAAATTTTCTGAGCAACAAACCAATTGAATTCCAATTGATGCCCTTTCAAATTGGCTAGTATTGCCCCCTATACAATCTCATGAACTGCAATAGCTCTACTTACTTATTTATTCATGACATTTTATCATGTTTAAGACACCCTAACTATAGTGCACAATGAAAAAACAGTTAAAGTCAAAGTAGCTACTAGAACAAAAAATGTTGAAGACATTTTTCCCATCAACATTTCTTTCTTGAGCCTTCTGTATTTTTATTCCTAATTGTTTTTCACACTTTTCATCACACACAGTCTATTCATAACAAAAGGAAAAAAGAACCTAGCTTCTAAAATCCCTTCCTCTTTTATCCTAGCATCCCCCATCCTCTCAACAAGCTCGTCCTTTTCTTGAAACCTTTGCAAAGTTCGCCATTTCCAAAAACTATTGAAGAACAAAAAACAAAAATCATCACACTCGTTGCTCATGTCTTTCACAAAGCAAGTGCACATCTCAAAAAATTTGACAGGAATAACCTATAATAGGTAACACAAGCACTCCATATCCACACAACTAGGTCTTCATCCCAATTTGATTTTTAATTAACCTCCTTTCATCCCACAATACATTGTTGTGCTATAAACCTAGGTGATTACAGGTCCCCATTTTTCATCTCTTGCCTAGTTTGTGGTCATCCTTACAATCCTACCAACACCTTCAACTAGGGATGGACTAACAAAAGAAAAGAGGAACCATGGCACTAACTTGATTACTGCCAAAATTACTGGTCTCACACACACAATGCTGGAAAAGAAGCAAATAGTAGAAAAATCAAAACAAACACTAGAGACATAAAAACAATAAATCAAGGACATACACATGACAAGCTTGGAAATCAAATTGGAAATCACATCTGACCTAAACACTAGGAAATTGGCAAAGCTAAACTTACTTAGTGGAAATTGCCAAAGACACATGGTAGAGCTTGTGTGAACATGAAAAGCTTGGAAATTGGCTTTGGAACACACACACAACCATAAAAAAGCTTTGAAATCACTCCTTACCAAAAACCTTTGAAATTGGTGGAGCCTAAAAACCTTGGAAATCAAGAGATAAACACAATTTGGAACACAAGAAGAAAGCAAGGATGATTAGGTACAGTGAGGCCCAAAGTGAGGATTACTTTATGGATAAGTTTTTTGACCTACATATTGTATAGAGACCCTAAACCATAGGCCCTTAACCCTAAATATTTATAGGGATTTCAAGCTTGATATTGGTTCAAGCTTTTCATATTTTTTGGATGATAGGAAAAATAATTCAATATAAAACACTTGAAATATGATTCACAGTTATTTCTACAACATTTGAACTTGTGACAATCAACTACAGTGTAAAGCACCAACATAAAAATTCTAGTGTATTGGAGGGCACCTTACCCAGCAAAATTTCTCATCGTCAACAACAAAGTGTGGGGCTGTTTGGAAAGCAAAATGGTCGCTCCAACAGCATTTCACTTGTTAAAAAAAATCCCATGATACCTGGTGGATACATATTGGGTATCATAGGAAAAAAATCTAATTTTTTTTTTTTGCTGGAGCTTTACACCTGGTAACACTTTGAAGGAGAGGCCATTCCCAAACTTTAAAGGCCCCTCTGTCTAAGGCAGCCACTTATTTCAGGAACACCTTGCTCCTGGGGCATTACCTTACACATACCTGACTTGCAGCTTTTGTTGATCTCATACTCGTACCATATTTACCTTTGCAGTTTTGACACTAATTATATTATTTGTAGAAATGTTGCAATCTTCAAAACAATAGTTTTTTCCAAAGAACAGAATTATATGAGCAAAAATAGAGAATCTTTTAGAACATTCAAATTCTAAACATGGAACATTCAAAATAAATTAATAATTTGACAGAAATGTGTTGAAGCTGCCCCCGTACTATGGTATGAAATAAAGCAAAATGAGATTCCACATAGCCTACCACACAAATATATTTGCTTAGCTAGTGTTGCACACTGAGGTCCCTCATCACTTTCAAGTCAGGCACGCCTTTTAATGCAGTTTTAAAAGCCTGTTTAATTGTGCCGAATCTACCTGTGTAGTCCGATTCCGCCTGTGGTGTGGCGGAATGGGCTCCCAAGGCAAATTCTGCATAAATACCTGCATATTACACTACCAAGATTCCCGCTCATAGCATGCCCACAAGCTCATAAATGTACTTTCTAGGAGCTGGAATCGGCCCTACAACTGGCCTGCACTCTAGTACATTAAAGTCAGATATGCCTTTTTAGGCCGTTTTTTTTTTTGGGACTCTTAAATTGTGCCAAATCTGCAGGAGTGGTGATTTCTGCAAAACTACAGTTCCCATGAAGGATGAATGGTAAGAGATCAGGAAACAGTTTTCTGTTGCATTCCAGTTCCCTAGCTAACCATGGTGGTTAGCTCACTTGCTTTTTTCCCCCATCTCCCTCCTTACTAACAACCTGTTGGTAGGTAGGTAGTAGAAACAGCCCTTACAGATGTCTAAACCATATATGTACCTAGTAGTTACCTATTTTCCTACCTATCTACCTATATATAAGTCCTATTTCCTACAGAATTGGTTACCAAGGTGAAACCAAATATTAACTCGGTTTATGAGGTTCATCCACAACTGAGTAATAATGGGCATTCAGTGGATGGTGTGCTGGTGGGTGCTGGTTCACTGTGGCCATAAATACCCAAACAAGCACAAACTAATATAAAAATGTTGCACACTGGTCTGGTTATGGTGGGATCTGGACTGTAGCCACCGCATGGGGTCATATTTGTTGTAATTGGGTGTTTTTTTGGGTTTTTTAAACTGTGGAGAATGCTTGCAGCTTTTGGTGCCAGGACAGGGGCAGCTCATTCAGTTGGTGGTACTTAAATGTAAGTCCTTGGCATGGGGGGAGATGTTGCGAATGCATTTTGAAACCATTATTCTAACTCAAAATGGATTGCTGCTTGCAGCTTTGGGATTCCTGATGTGTCTCTTCTTCATATGACCACACTCAGGCCCACTTCATACAAGAGTTGACTGCCTTCACTTCCTTATAATTTAAAATCCTATGGACTTGTTGTAAAGACCTGCTCTGATTTTTTAGTGTAAATTGGAGGGTATTTTAATTAGTGTATTATTTTACCCTCCATTGCTTGGGGAGAGGGGGAGGGGGTTGAAAAACAGAATGTCAAAATGGGCGTTCCAGTTTTCAAAATGCCCTCAATTTCTTTTTCTGTTTTCCCATAGTACTCATCAAGTATGGCAAGAAAAAGGAACCAAAAAGATTGGAGCAGGTGTAACCAAAAAAGAACAGGATGAAGTTATCCCCAAATGCAATGTCCTTCCTCCACACTCAGATTATCAAGTACTACAGAAACAAAAGAGCATGTTAATGTAGTGAAAGTATCTATACTATAATGTCTAAACATTTTATTACCTCTCCGATCACACCTAAACTAAGGGTTGTGAGGGATCAGTGGGATTCTAGTTTCTTCTCGACGAGCCCACTGGTCATAATTGTGACAATATCAATAGTCACAAAATTTGCCCACAGCTCTCATGAAATTGGTCCAAAGAAGTCTAACCATAAACAACATTCCCATATATAGAGCAACTTTACAAGGTTGAATAACACTAAAAAATCAATCACATTCTAACAGAACGCAAATGTCCCATGAATTTGTTCACAAAGATGTAAGATGTAGCATATAGCTCATACAATTTGAAGCTTAGGAAGTTGGACAAAGTGGAAATAATGATCCACACATATCACCATAAGATTTCTCGTAACAACTCAAGTCTCCAAACTCAAATTTCCTTTCAGAATTCCCAATATAGTGTATACTCTCATTCCCAAAATCACAAAACAAGCACTTCTCCCACATAATCTCATAACATCCCCCACAGATCACAACTTGAATTATGAGTGATCTCTCTTTAAATCCCTAGGATGTTTCATCACTTCCCTCAATTTAACCCTTACCTTTTTTGAAATCCCTAGGACATTTCATCATTTCCCTCAATCTAACCTTTAACCACTATTGCTACTTCTATCACCTCTTCTTTCAAGCATATGGTGTAGCAGAAAAAGCATGACTCCAGAGGCGAAGTTCTCAATAATAGCTAGGCACTCATCCTACATTATTTTATTAATGCCCTTAAACTCTAACCAATTATCTCCATGACTAGGATGAAACAATCAACAAAAAATAAAAGAATTTCTTAACTATATCTGCTGATCCACATATGCACATCCATATATATATTGTGAAGCATATATCAACACTTTATAATGCACATCTTCCAAAAAATAGTTCAAGAGTACTTCAAACTCATCTAGAAATCAACACATCAAGAACTACCAGACACAAACCAAAGTCACGCCATCAAAATATCAAATCACCATTATAACATTGTCTCCCATAACTTGCAAGAAACAAATAAAAAAAAGCAAAACAAATTGTTTACATCAACATCAATTGCTGCAACTTTTGTCACCTTCTACTTTCAACAATTAATAATATTGTTATATCCAATTAGAGTTTCATAAACCCTAATTATGTGTCACATAGTTTTTACTAGTGTTATGTGGGTATTTGATTTTTTGATAGTATCATTTTAATTAAAAATTTCACAATCAAATAATCATTAGTTTTGGGTTTTTGAAAGAAAATTAAAAACTAGAAAACCATTGGTTCCAATTATGCTAGACACATCAAACTTTCAACCAAAAAAGAACAATTGGTTATAAAGGTGATTTTTTGAAATATTCAAAAAAATTGAAAATCGAGGTTTTATATCAAATTTGAATTTTTGAATTTTTTTATCCCATTAGGTAAATGGGTATATAATATATTTGGTTTGATAGCCAATGAGTGTTTGGGGTGAATGCATGTTACAATGTACACAAAAAATTGTCATAGTTTGATAGTTTTCAGTACCTATCCAAATTTCATGCATTATAGTGAAAATGTGGAAAATAATTTTCACAAAAAATTTGTAATAGATGATGGTTTATGTCACAATCTAACATTATGTTGTGAAATCAATGCACATATGAACACTACAACAAAAGGTGTCCCTATACGTCAAGTGATTTCATTGGATTTTGAATGAATTCACTGGTTGTAATGAACGGGGACCAATGAAAAAGCAGTGAATTCACTAGTTTAGTGAATGGAGACTAGTGAATTGCACCCACATTTTATAATAATGGAATGATATATACTCCAACAAAATATTATTTTAATTTGCAGAGCATTGTCACATTTTTACAATTCCAACAAAAGGATTAAGAAGTATCACATTTAATGATAATTTTTCCATGAAAATTTGTAGATACATAAAAAAAAAACCATAAAAATATATATTTCCCATTAAAGTTTTCAATTTTTCTTAAATCATGGAATTTAGATCAAATGATTTAAAAAATTTCATTTGTACATTATGGTATGATAATGTTTATGATTATGATTTTTTTAGGTTGAAAAATGTTCTTCCATTGAAGATTTACTTGGGCTAAGTGTTTCTTTAATCATTTGACAAAAGTAAAATGAAGTTTTGAATTTTTTTAACATGATAATTTATTATCAAATAAAAGTTTTTAAAAAACATTTATTAAATTATTGGTGTACATTTACACAAATGTATATGTTTCGATTTCATATTCATTATTTTTGTGACTTACTCTTTTTATTTTGAAGCTCAAATCATTTATATGTGATCTATAAAATAATTCAAAGTGAGTGAAGTTTTATGTGTTACTACTTTTGATATTATATGTAGTTCCAAATTTCCTTCAAATTGTGTACATCGTAGTGTGCATTCACCCTTTGTAGCAAATTTTAATAACTTCACAACCTTAATCTTTCACTCATTAAAACCTTTGGTTACTTTTGACATCTTTTGAATTTGTTGGTGACCACATGACCTAACACCCATGAATGTACCATCTTGATTTTAGGTTATTTTGCATTTCATTGCATGAACCCCAACAATCAACCCCAACCCCTTTGGCCTAGGTTAACCACCACAGCCTACTTGCATTTTTCTACCTACATGTCCTATTGTTAACCCCCTCCTTCCCTTCCTTACCACCTTCTATGCTCCCTAACCTCTTAGGACTCTCCTTGGTCAAGGAAGGAGCTTAAGCTTGTGTATATAATTCATGGCCATTAGAAAAAACTTAAGTTCATTGAAGGAGTTCTATTTCTCTCTTCCTTCAAATTTTCCTTCTTCTTTTTCTTGTATCTATTATTGTCTTTTGTTTTTCTTATGCATTTTTTTTCTTTTACTTGTTGTACTTATTCGTTTTAAAAAAAAAAGATTGAGCCTTAATATTTTCTTAAGAAATTAATGTATTTGCATTGAGTAGGATTAATGGCACCATCAAGGATGAGTTTGTTGTAGAAGTTGTTTTTGTCACATTATTTGGATATTTTCTTGTACATGGCCCAACATGGGCATTTGATGATTCAAATTGTAGTTGCTTATTGTTGAACGCATGTGATCAATGATCAAGACTAGGATAGATTTAGTTAAGAGTCTCCATCTAATTCATAATAACACATATTGTTTAATTTTCAATATTCAAGAGATTACTTTTGAATTTTTGTGAAAATATATTTTTGTAACATTCTTTCCCATCTTCTTTTTTTATACATTTTCCTTCCCTTTACAAACATTGTATAATCTATGTTAATCTTAGCATACATTGTCACTTAAGGTGAAAAAATGTATTTGTATTTCAAATCTTGGGAATATAATCAATCTTGCCAAAAATGAAATAAAAATCATAACATTATGAAGGTATTGCAACTCCTAGCATGGTAGATTAAAGTTTGTAATCAAAATGAGGGTTGTGTGAAAGCCTTTGGGTTTTTCTGAAAGTTTACAATGATGATGTGGGTATTACAAACATCTTTGCATCTTTTAATTAGGGTTTGTGATTAAAATGAAAGTATTGCGCTTGCACTTGGTATTTCTTAAAGTTTGATGTCACAATAAGGGTATTACATAGCCTTAGGCATTTTTCCATTATCAATTGAAGTTTGTCAACATGAAGGTATTGCAATCAAGTTGCCATATTGCTATTTGCGATTAGAGCTTCTAGAACAATAGGGATAGTGCATTTTGTGATGTATTGTCAATTTAAACATTTATACTTATATGATGGTTGATAGTTTTGAAATGTAACCCAAATGTAAGTATTGCAATATGTGTTTGTGCACATAATGCAATACATGTAATAGGGGTTAACTTTTGTGACATGGTCGAATGAAGGATGAATGTGTTTTTGTAATACCCACATGTTGGTACAGCAACATCAAGGTCTTTTGTGTGGGTAGGTTTAGTTTGCCATTAATCTATGGAAAGTAATGGTAGGTAGGTAGGCCCATATAGGTAAGGTCATGTTAATGAAAGTAACTTGTGTCAAATAGGTAATCAATAGGTGGTAGGTTGGTAGTTAATAGATAATAGGTCAAGAAGGAGGAAGTAGGTTAGTATGAAAAGCGAAAAGAAAACCATTTAAAATATATATATAGGTAAATAGAACATTAAATAACCTAACTATGTTAACTATAGGTGATTAGTTAGAGGATAGGAACCCAATGAAAAAAATCTTGTATAGTTTGCATCCATCCAAGCTATTATGTTCATGGTTATTAGTTCACTTTGGGGGTGAAAACATGAAATAAGAAGTCAAGGGCACCAAGGTTAAAGTCTTTCCAAGGATTGCATTTTCCATGTGACCCCTTCCCATTAGTTTATTATGCCTTTTTTTAAAAAAAATTCAAATAAAATATCAATTTTGAATCCAAATATGACCGACAACTTGATAAACATTTTTTTGTGTCAAATTCTACATTATAATCAATGTTTGTTTTGAACTATAATATGAATTTGAAACTAATAATAATAGTGATTAAGGATGTTGAAGTATTACAATTTTTAAAAACCCATGTATAAGAGATTTTTGAATGGTTTGAACACATGGAGCCCCTCTCGTGAAGTTTATGAAAAATTCAAAAAAGAAAAATATTTGGTGCACATTTGACAAGAAAAAAAACTTTTGCAACAAAAAACAACACATGCCCACATTCTTTTTTTAAATGTTTTAAACATATAAAAGGACTCTTAAAACATAATGAACATGCATGAAATTTTTTTGATTGCAACTTTGAGAATATGAAAAATTATTTCAATAATAAAACTAATTTTTCTACATAAAGTGTTTCAATGTTGATTTTTCAAAAATAAGTAGGACAATTTTAAAGAATTATCCACACCATGTGTGGCTTTTATTTCATGCTTTCACCTAACATTTTCTCAACATACACATTTTGTTATAGGTGTTCACCATGTTCCAAATTATTTCCTATTCTATTCAAGAATTTGACACAATAACACGTGTTATTGATGGCCTTGGGTGAACCAACACCTATGTTGACATTGTGGTCGAAATTCAAATCTTGAAATTTTTTTAATGTTACATCTAAGATCATTTCCACCAACACATCGCATTACATATTTTGAGTGAAGCTAAGAAATTTTTTTTTAGTAAACTTAATAAAATGGTTGTGGTTCAATAATTTTGCTTGATATGCTAAGGCTACCAAAAGTCACAATACAATATAACCTTTGCTCTTAATTATTCAAACATATTGATTTGGTCCAAGTGATTTGTTATGATAGTAAGTTCCAACATAATAATATCCTAGGTCCATGTGTAACCCATAATTACATCCCACAAACATTGTTAAGGTTTGTGGTGTGAAAGGAGACATATTTATCTTTGTCTTAGTACTGAAAACGACATCCTACTTTGTCTTTTATCATTTAGTTGAATGTTTGATGATTTATGAAAATGACAATGGTGATGGTGTTGGTTTATGAAGGTGCAATACTTTTGGGATTAGTTTGGTGTTTGTTTTTCTTGTGTGTGAATGTGATTCGGCCAAGAATGGAACAAGGCCTATGGACAATTGGAATAAATAACAACTATTTTGTGGAATTAAGTACCATTTTGCATTTTGTGTTTCTTTGGGAGGTTGATGTTTTCTTTGTTCTTATCTATGTCGTAATCACATTGATGGGAAAAATGTCCTGATGTGAATTCAAGTGGATCTATGCATTGATCTCTAAAATTTTAATTGTGAAGGATAATTAGTAAACATGAAGTTAGATGTAGTTAAGTCTTTATAAACATGGATAGAATTGATGAAAGGCTTTAGAGGATTAATGTGAACTAATTTGGTTTTCACATCAATGGTTCAAATTAAGTATATATGAGTGTTTATAAGTAGTTTACAATATTGTTCATGTATGGGGAGGTTGAATACTTGTCAAGATGTGAGTTTCGAATATAGGTTTTGTCTTCTAGGAATCTTTTTGTCATGTGTAAGTTCAATTGGTGGTGTCATTAGGAGGTTGGGAATTTCTACTTGTTAGCACCTTCCCAAATTATGATGATAAAAAAATCAAAATGGGCTAGTTGTTATGAAATTATGTGGGGGTTGTTTGTGTTTAGGATGCCATATCAAAAGATCATGATAGCCCTATGAAAAGAGATCTATAGTAATGCAATCATCACATGCCAATAGATCTAGGATTAATAGTTTAATCATGTAGGAGCTTTATTTAAAAAGGAATCATGAATATGTAGGGTTGTAATAAATGTGAACTATTGTTCTAAACAAATTTCTTTGTACATTCTTGTCATGTGTTGTTGTGGGTATATAACATAAATATTGCATTTTCCTTTTTTGTAACACATGTTCATGGGTGGGGTTTTGGAATTAGTAAATAAGTAATTTTTACAAAGGCAAATGTCAAATATGGGTGAAACTACCCTAACTATGGTGAATATCATGTCTTTAGATTGAATCAAGGCCTTTGAGTTCAAATTTAACATTTCCTAGATTAAATATGGCCACTAGAAAGTCAACCTCACTCAAGAAAATAAGGTACTAGTGAATGTGCTAGTTCACTTTAACATATTTTTTTCATTGGGTTCATACCAATGTTGGAAGGCTTTTGAATTTCAATGGGTTCAAGATAAGTTATAAGGTCAAGTTCTAAGGGCTTTAGATCAGAAGTTCCAAATTTCCTTATAACCACCATCAAAACTTATTCGAAAAATTAACTTATTTTAAAAATTGAATTAGAACTTGAAGCAAAGGTGTTGTTCCATTTTTAATAGGGTCAAATTTTCTAAATATGTCCATAAATACAAATTTATTGAAAAGAAAAACTTGACTTTACAATTTATATAAGTTTTTGTATTTGACTAATTGTACATAATTAATATTACATAATATCTTTTTGCAGTGTGTGCCTTAATTGAACAAACTAAACAATTTTTTTTTTGGGTTTAATTGTGTGTAATGGAAATGGAACTAAATATTGTTTTAAATCAAAGCAATTATGATGTTTTTGTGAAAATGATTGAAATCAAAAAAATTAAAAATCCAAAAAATCGATTTCAAGACTCAACCAAAGATTTTATAAAAAAAAGAAAATTAAAACAAATATCAAAAGTTCCTTTTGAAATCAAGAACCCCACAACATTGATACCATGTTTGAAACCTACTCCACCAGTTTTCATTGGATTCAGAACGATCACTTGAAAACCATGGACCACAAAAAAGGATGAATCACACAACACTAATCATCGTCATGTAAGCTTGAATAGAATCAATATAGACAATAATTACTAATACAATCATTAGGTATACCGCATCATTTGCGCGTAATGTTGACCTAAATACTTCAACAATCTTAAGCACTATCATGGGATCAAATCGTTTCGAGTTTCCTTTCTTGAACTATCTTTGCCTTTTTTATTTGATTTCATCAAAGAAACACCAAACCCTTATCACAGTGCACATTTTGAACCACATTCCTAACTCCAGAAACACTCATAACATTCGTACAAACTCCAACCCCAAAAAATAAACTCAGAACCCTTGGACACAACAACAATGAAATGCATTAAACCATCCATCACACAATCAATTCCATGGTCACAGAAGCCTTTATAAGGCATAATTCAGCATACTAAAACTACCTTCAACTCATACATTTATAAAAACATTAAGTTGAATATACCTCGAAGTTCCCATCAATGTAGGTTTCACTCCCATAACAAATTCAATTCCACCCATTACTCCATAACAATCCAACTAATACATGCAAGTGGAATCGACAAAGGCAAGCTCTTAACCCCCTATGGCTCTTCATCATGTCGAAATGCCTCTAAAGAACACCTAACATTACTACTAGTTAGGAATTTTAAATCCTTTACAAAACAAAAACAAAAACAAAAAATATACAACCACATACTAGCTAATTCCAACCTCCACATTCTTCTATTGTCTATTCAACAACCAAGACAATTGCTACTTATCTATAGCTTGAGCCTCCTTTGCACCCCAAAAAGCTCTCCTCCACAGGTTCTCATAGCATGCAAAATGTCATCTTGCCATGCTTGAGCTCCTCAAAAACATAGAAAAACTAATCCTCAAGTCCACACAACAACAAACACTTGAGCTTATCCCAAGCATTGCACCCACCATAACTGAAATTCGTCGCATACATCCAGCCTACTTCTTTCCATGATGAAAAACAAAAAAGATGCTAAACTTTACCAGCACAGCTGATATAAACATTCCATACAGATCAGTAGAACACCTAAGCCCTAAATCCACATCACAACTAGTTTTAAGAAAAATAAAATTTGATGAATGTCAAGGTATCAATCAGTAGCAAGGTCAGGATATTAATTAGTAATGAGTAACAAGCTTTCAGGTCCATGTTAGGTCAATGAGATTTAGGGTCTAGTATTTATAGTGGTAGGTACAAAGGCATTGGTTATACTAGGTATCTCAAAAGACAGTGTAGCCACCCTCACCACTTGTTTTCTCCCATTTCTCAAAACCCTCACACTATGTCCCCAAATTTCTGCCACTGCCATTAGCCCAGGCCAAAAATGGTGACAAACGGTTTCGAAGATGAAAATTTCATGCAGCCAATGGGAGGGCTCAACATGCACTTGTGATGGGCCCTGTTTTTTTCCTTTGGAGGTGAGGTGGGGGGAGTGTTTTTCTTTTTTCTTTTTTCACTTCCTTGTTCCCAATGTGTTCCGAACATGTTCTCATCACGTTCCCTTGAGATTCCCCAAGTTCACAAGTTGTTCCCTAAGGCATGCTCAATAGCATCTCAATTTTATCCCATATGGTTGGTTTGCCCAAAGTTCACTTCTCATGTATATAAACTGTTGGGGAATATATTTATTTCTATTTTGCAACTGGGGTTTGGAAGAGGTGCTTCCATTGGGGAGTGCTCAATGTTCCCAAAAAAATGTTGATGGGCCAATGAGTTATGAGTCCTTCAAAAAAATAAATCAGTTATGAGTGCACCCATGAACTAATTAATATGGATCACACTATATCACCTTCATTGTCAAGCTTCGGCTCCAAAGCATTGATGCAGGAGCACTCTCCAAGTGAAACTTGTGAATTGCTTTTCAAGCGGCACACTTTTTCTTATTTTTTGGGTACTTTGTGCTGTTGCACACAAAAAAAATTGTTCAAAATAATTGAACTTTTGATAAGAATTTGTGAGAATGGCTTTTGAAAATCGACTGTTATGAAATGTCTGAGAACCAGCACTTGGAAAAGCAGCTGAAACTTTTTTCCTCAAAATTTTGAAACCCTGCCTGATTCTCTTTGAAGATGATTATTTTTGTAAAGAATCCAGACAATCTTCTAAGAGCTGGACCCAATAGTTCTGTAAAAAAAATCACTGAGAACCGCCCAACACTGGTTGGTAGCAACATGTGGGTTCAACCTGGTGTCTAGGTTTTCAATTGGGTTGGTACCAACTTGGGTTCACCATGGTTGCTTGGAAGCACTGAATTGAATTGATGTGAGAATTGGGCAACTTGGTTACAGCCTTCTTCTCTGGACAAGTTATGTTGATTCTCGATGTTTTCTCTTGCCAGTGCTTTCTTACGGATTCTTATGCAATGTTGCATGTGATAGAGAAATCATAGAAATTTATGCAGTCTTAACATCCCAGTAGTACTTTAATTTGCATGTTATGACACATTGTGGGAACCACTACTACATGTCCACAAATTGCAGGGGTGGTTTCTATTACTTCTGCAAGCTTGCAATCAGAATTGCTGTACTAATTCTGTATTTCTGCAAGAACTTTCTGATTGCAGGTTGTTTGAATCCAGGTTTGGAGGTAGGTTAAGCTCAATCCATTTTGTGGTGGTTACAGTTGCTTGCAGCAACAGTATTGGCAACAAGAATTCATTGGATCTGTGAACAATGCAAGCATCAGGAATCATGTTTTTCACCTTGCCAAAGACCCACATGTGGCTGGCACTCCTGAAGATTTTGCAACTGCAGAGTATGTCTTCCAAAAGTTCCACAATTATGGCCTTTCTGCACATCACACGGATTATGATGTGCTTCTCTCCTATCCTTTACATCGTTCTCTTATCCATAGTGCCCCTGCAAAGGAGCCTATTGTGCTCTCACTGAAAGGGAAGCCTGGGTTAGGAGATAGCTGCAGTAGCAATCCAAAGGTGATGCCAACATTTCACAGTTTTTCTCCCTCTGGAAATGTGAGTGCTGAGGTGGTGTATGCTAACTATGGGAGATTAGAGGATTTCCAGAAGCTGGCAAAATTGGGGATAAATGTGAAAGATGTGATTGTAATTGCAAGGTATGGCTTAATCTACTGAGGAGACAATGTTGAGAGTGCAGCCCAGGCTGGGGCAGTTGCTGTTGTTATCTACTCAGATCCTCAAGATTATGCAGCAAACTACACCCAAGGAGTTTACCCAGATTCTCAGTGGCTGCCTCCCAGTTGCACTCAAAGGGGTTCAGTGTACAAAGGATTGGGTGACCCTCTCACTCATGGCTGGCCTAGCACTCCAAATGCAGAAAGGATATCACTCTCCGACCCGCAGACTACGCTGCCTACCATTCCATCACTGCCCATATCAGCTGAGGATGCACTGCCCATACTGGCCTCTTTAAGTGGTCCCATCTCCCCAGCTGAATGGCATGGTGACTTGGATTCGCCTCACTACAGGGTTGGACGAGGGTCTAACTTCTCATTTAGTGTGAGCTGTTCTCTTGCATTGCTACTTTTGTTCAATGTGTGTGAGCAGCCAGTATGTGCCTGTGCCTCAATTTAAAACTTACTTATTTGTGCATCTAGCTGCAGCATTTCCTCCTCATCATGTTTGTGCTTTCAAGTAGTAATCATATGCATATTATTCAATTGTCTATGAGTATTTGTCCTCTCCCAACCTGGCAGTAGATTGCATAAACACTCCTTTGCTGGCTTTGTTGCATACTCCTGATAAGGAGCACTAAGAATGGAAGTAGTGACCATATAGCCTGGCTTGAAATTGAGTGACACTGAAGGCCTGAGAGAGGGACTGACCAATGAGTGTTGTATGACTTTTTCCACTCCAATCAGACTGTAACATGAATATAGAATGTAGTTGCTACCATAAAAGGAGCAAACAAGCCTGATAGGTATTCTGGTGCACTTCTAGTGATAAAGGTCTACATTGGGTAAAACATAGAGCTTCTGCAGGATGAGATGCAGGAAAGAGTGGATATCTGGAATTCCTTCCTAGTGCACATGAGTTGAAATGAAGGAGGATTTGCCAACATGGTGGGTTTTGATGCATGGGTGTTAGCTCATTTGGAATATGAAACTATCAGTGGCATATAAGTAAGTGTTGCTGCTTGTCATCAGTGAACGTTTTATGATGTGTGCAGGGCTGGTACATTATATTAGGAAATCACCATGATGCTTGGGTTTTGGGGGCTGTGGATCCCCACAGTGGCACAGCATCACTTCTTGATGTCTAACTGCTCACTGGATATCTTGTATGTCACTGGGGGTAGTTCATTTCAGCATGTGTGTCAATTAATCATGCCTCTGGTTGAATTGTCTCTGTCATTTTATTGTGCTGACAATCAAGCCAAGGCTTTCTTGATATGTAAGAACCTATGTGTCTGACAAGATAAGAGAAAAGAAGGGAGAAATATGTTAAAGCCAGTATAACTAAGAGACTTTTCTTGGAGAGGTGCCCAGGTTTACATCATTCAGATGGTATAACTTGTCCCATTGGGACTGGACCCTTGTCCTCCTGCTCATAAATGAGATGAGCAAACAGTTTTTGCACTAGGCCACTGCTTCATACTGTCAACAAACACAGGGTGCTGGTCTAACACTGAAGATTTGGGTATGTGAAGGTTGCACAGCAGTTGGGTGAGCTTGTAGCAAAGGGTTGGCAACCAAGAAGTATTGTGTTGTGCAGTTGGGATGCTGAAGAGTGTAGTGTGGTCTGTCTGCTGTTCTTCTCCTTCACATGCCTTTCCTATTTGAGCAGATCTTAAGAATTTGTGAGCTAGGCATACATTGGCTTGAGGCCAAATTACTGCCTGCCCTTTAGTCAACAATTTTTTTGTATTGTATTAGGGACTAAGTAATGGCATGCACAATGATTAAGGGTTTTTGTTGCTGTTGCACCAATCAAATAGATCTCTCAGCCTGTGAAATACCATTGAAAGCAGAATCACATCAACACACACAGTGGGTCCTAATAATTGGGACAGAAGAACCTCAGCACACTCACATGTTGTATTTCCAGCCAATCTGACTGAGGTAGATGGAAAGCTGGCCATGCTTTCTCAGGAGATCAATATAATTTGCACCCACAGTTTATGCTCAAACAGCATTAAAGCCAAAGGTTGAATCATTGTGCATAAAAGGAGAACAGAAAGCAAGTGTGAGGTGAGGTGGATGCAGGTGGGATCTACAGAGTGGGTGGAGCAAAATATTGACCTTTTGGGTGTAAATGCAGTTGCAAATCCGAATCTAGATGCTTGTGTGATTGGTCTGGGCTTCTCTGCTGGAGCTTCACCAGAACTTGATGACCTTCTGCAGGAGGTTACTAAGCACATCAGCTTTGTGAATCCCTTGGTGAAGTTTTACTGCTCACTATTCTTGTCAGACTCCAGATTTTGGAACTGCTTGCTTTTACATAGCATGACACAATTTTCATGGGACATTGTATTAGTAGCAACCCCACTCTGCACATAAATAGTGATAGCCAGATAATGAGAGAGAGGGTAGATTGTGGGTGACAGGTGAAGGATCCTGACTCAGTGGATGACACTGTGTTTGAAGCATGGATCACTTCTCGCTGCACCATTAGTACAGTCTTTACCTTATGTCTCTGCAGCATGCATAACTTAACTTTCATTCACTCTCCATCAAGTTCAGGGCTTTCCAGGGAAATCCCCCTGAATGATGGTGTCCATTCCAATTTTCAAGTGCATGATCTGTTTCTTTTTTCTTGCTGAGTTCATGTTGAATCAGGGGAGTGGGTTGGGAGTTAGATCTCATAATTAGTGCTTACAGCTGATGAGGAGTTTGGGTGCCGATGGGCAGGTTGAGTGAGGGAGTTTCAGATTTTGCAGCCTTCTTGCAACGTGCAGGGGTCACGCCAGCTCTTGACTTAGAATTTGGTGCTGGTAAGAGCCAAAACCTGTCTGATCAAGAAGTTTTGATTACATCTGAATGTGAATGGCTGCACATAGTTTTTGGTATTGTTCTAAGATCTGCTAGGGATTTTTAGAAGGATCCAAATCCAAAGGTAGGCATAGTTGTGAAGGCTGGGAGGCACTTCCATGCTGTTCGGAGTTAGGGCTGGACTTGCAGCCTCAGGTTAAGATGGTGGACACTGTGAACCTTCTTGTCATAACAAGGCTCTTGTGAAAGTCTTTTGTCTTTGATCATTTGTCATTGGGCAATCACATTGTCAGCTTAAGGCTCAAGCAACTAGATACAGTGCCCTTCTTCTCAAACCAAGGCTCTCATAACACTGTTTGCTTGAGGGTTTGCTTGGGGATTGATTTTTCAAGATGATAATCCAATGAATCACTTTGCATATGATAACTTCAACTGGGTGGAGAAATTTGGAGACCCACTGTTTCATCGTCATGTTGCTGGTACTTCATCCTTCCATTTTGATTTTGTTCCGTTCTCTGGATGAACAGTATTGTAGAAGTTAGAAAGCTTGCTATCAGAGGTTATCTCTGGTTGTGCATTTAAAGCTTCATTGTTAGGAGTAAGATAGGTGTCTTCTCTGTCCAGTAGATAGAAGAGTAGATAGCACACTGTTTTGCTAATGGATATTTAAGTCTCCAGCTCAAGGTAATATTTCCTTTGCTTGCAGTTACAAAATTGCTGGGCCTATTGGCAATGTGGCTATCTAGTGACGTGGTGCTGCCCTTAGACTACGTAACATATGCAACAGACCTGCAGGTAATTTTGGTGCAATCATCTGCAAAAACTGACTGCACAAACTCACTCACTGGGTTTTATTGCCCACAGTCTTCTGTAACCCAAGATGTCATGTAATGCAATTCCCCATATTCTCAGATAATCCAGTGCTTGAGAGACCGCAAACAATTTCCCCACTGTGAGTTTGTGTGCTATCTGAGAAATGCTTTCTTTGTAGAACAGAAAGGGGGTCCTATCTTATAATATTGCGAGAAACATCAACTGAACCCATGATGTATTTGCCACATGAAATTCCTTTATCTGTCAGTGGCACTGTCGGATGTATGGACCTGTGAGGGAGAACATCTATGGAACTTATGGAACTACAACATTTCCAGGCATCCAAACTGCCCTTGCTCAAGATCAAACTTTTTCAAAAACCGCAGTAGTTTCTACACCATGTAATGCCCAACAAGGCAGGCTTGATGGGAATAAGGCCCATGCTTGGCTTCACTTCATGGAGCCCTTATTCCCATGAAGTGCATCCCCACAGGCTTTACCCTACACATAAGTGTCTAATTTAAGACATTCAAAGGTCAAAGAACCATTGCACACTAGTCCTTCAAACCCTTATGAGCATTACCTAATGTTAACTTGAAATTTATCTTAAAACAGCTATTCATTTATTTGTTTGCTTGATGTCAGTTTCAAATTGTATTCTATGTATGCTCATCACTAAGCTTACCTTTAACCAGCTTCCATTTGGGGTGGTTACTACCATGTGTTTTGATGTTACAACCATCTGGATCTAATTTCAAGCTTAGATGCTTTTTCAGCTGTGGCAGATTGAAAATCAACAATGTGGGCTTTGTTTGTCCCCCTTCTGAAGAGGGAGGAGGAGGAAGCTTGAGAAGGTGCTCCAAATCCTCCAGCTCAAAACAAAGGAAATTGCTCTTCCTCATGCAATGATCAAAAGAGCTTTTTCTTTCCCTCAAGAGTTATAAATCACCTTATAATCTCGTGCCCTATTTTTCTTGTTAGTTTAGAAACTTGATGTTTTTTTTTAATTTTAAAAATAAGTTTTTAATTCAAATTCAATTGCATTTGCTTATAGCTTTAGAAGGGGATTTTAGTTGCTTGGAAAATCAATTTGCACCTGATCTTTAATTGAGCTAAAGGGCAATTGTGTGCAACATGCTTTAGATGTCCCAAGTAAAATATGTATGTTAATTGCACTTCTTGAGGCCAACAGCAAAATAGCTTTGTCACCACCACTATGGCAACTTATTCTTTCTCTCATTTAGGGCATCAATTATGAGACACTTCAGTGTAGGATATTGACTGAATAGAGGGTTGCTCTATGCATGGGGGTCAAGTGAAAGGCAGGAGTGAAGCATGGGACCTGAATTACCAAAACTGCCGCATTTGAGGTCATTATCTGACATAAAGATCTCCTAGAATTTTAATGAGAGTGAATTTGTTTGAGGAGAGAAGGTACCTTAATTTTGAGGAACCAGACACATAAGGTGCCTTCTCTGTTGTGGAATAAGGTGTTTCCTCTGGTGCGGCAGGAATATTAACTAGGTTTAAGGTGCCCTGCACATACACTTAGAATGTAGAATCTACGAGGTCTTGATGATTTTAACTATGAACCAAACCTCTACACCAAATGCCATATTTTATTGGAAGGGTCATAAGCCTATGAAAAGGTGAAATTGGAGACATAAGGTCTCATCAACGTTGCTAATAATGCATGTTCCCAATCAAATACCAATTATCAACAGGGGATAGTAGAGAGAGGCTTCTCATGTCTACAAGAACCCTCTCGCACTTGCCTTTACACAGTGAAGCCATTTAGTTGTGCACAAGGCTGTTTAATTTGGAGGCTACACAAATATGTCCATAGTACAAATCCATCTTGGAAACTTCCAAAGTTGGCCAGTGCTTAATTACTTTTTAATACACAGCCAGGCTAGCGTAGAAATCTGTCGCAAAGGAGATCAAAATAACAGAGTTTTCAAAAACCAATGGACCCACCCGCTATCAATTGCAACATCTCTAATGCGCCATGAAGATATTTTTTATTGTTAACACTATTACACCAAATATGATCCATAAATAACACTCATTTCGAATCAGATCTGCAGATTCTGACCCTCAATGAGATTTGAAGAATAATCTTTTTCACACTTCACATGTTGCTGGAATATTGTCTGCAGCTTCACACTGACTGAGACTCCTGAGGTTTCTGGACAGTAAAGTGTTGTTGCCAACTCTCAGTGTCTCACCAAGTACTTCTGAAAAAACATGAAGATATTTTTCTCTGCTGATTTATTGAGTTCTACCCACAACATTTTCCACTCAATCTTTGCAATCACTGATCTGACTGTTTTGGCTAGCATTAAATCTCACCATTCAAACTAACAGAAACAACATTCATGTATATTGAGCAGATAATAATATTTAATAAGAAAACAAGAGCAGATCAGAGAGCACAATTTAGAAACATCAACAGTCTGATTTAATAATTACATGATTGTTACAGCAAGACTCATTTGGAATGTACAATGTGCACACATTGAGATTAACTGATCCAGCATGGGAAGAAAGAACAGAGCTGGCTGGCTGGTTGCCCAACTTAGTGTTCACCCTCAGGATTAATATCATCTTCAGGTCTATGAAACCCCAGAAGTAGAAAGGAATATCAAACTCATAGCAGGCTGGCATTTGGACCTTCCATCAGCAGTGCCCACAAGCTGTAACCTGGATGACATTTTAAATGACTACCTATCATAGAACTGGTGTCCTTTGTGCAAGTTCACTCTTGCAGCCCATTCTGCAATCACTGTTTGGAAGCTGAATCTATTGCTAGTTGAGGTCTTGTGCCACCTGCAAAGCATTTGCTCTTATGCTTATTAGAACAAGCTCACCTGGTTCAGATGTATCTGGATCTGATAAAAAAGCCACAGCAACTAATCTAATGTTCAAGGTAGCCAGCAGCGCTAGAGTGTCCTGAAATGAACAACAGTTCTCTCTAAAGCCAATGCATTCCAACAAGCAGAGTCAGTAACCAGAAACCTTACAGGAGGGTTGCCAGAATCCCACAATGTGGCCAGCACATTATTCAGGTGCCCAACAACTCTGCTGCTTCTGATATTGCAATTCATTCCATTTCCTTCATCCTAGATGTTGCATTTTTTGGTTGTACCATTTTGCTCATATCTGTAGAATCATGCAAACAGGTTGACCATGCATCAGACACATGTCGTCACCCACACAATGCCATCCATAATAAATCTCCAGTCATACAATGTAAGTGTATAGTACTACGAACAGGACATACCTACAGAATATTCAAAAGGCCTTTCCAGTAGAGCCCAATAAGAGGTGTGGGTTTTTATCATTGCAACATGCTCAACCACTGTTCCATTTGACTCCCATGTAACTGTCTCCTGCAGCCCAAAGTTAACCAATAAGCTCACATTACTACAATATCATCCTTTGAAAACCTTTATAAGCTGTGTCTCAAAAGATGAATTAACACCATAAATACACTAAAAAATGGAACTGACTGCTTCACAATTCTCCATGAAGACCACCATGGCATATCTTTCTTAAGAGTCCAAATAACAAACTACAATTTCAAAAAGCCTTTAAAGAATTTGCTACCTGGTGAAATGTGAAAGGACCTCACAAACAGTAATCCTTACAACCCAAGTTGAGTAGAAGCTCCTGCAGTTGACATAGACCTCCAGTTGAGAGTTGCCAGGCCATACAAGAAGCGTTCAGACAATCGGAGGAGGCCTGCAAGTGAAAGCTTTGACGGACATTGCAACTCTTGTGAAGGGGGCTTACAAATCCTTGGGGACTCCTTCACTTCGAGTATTGAGTGTCCCAATTCCCTTCTCAATGTCTCTACAATGTTGATGTCCACTGGATCCCCAGAAGCATTGATAACATAAAACACATTGACTGCCTTGTCATCTTGGGTTGCTACATCTGCCCGTGTGACTGACAGACCATTTTCTCGAAACACTCGTGTAACATGAGACAAAAGCCCCACCCTATCATGTGTGCATAACTCCAGTCTCAGACCCTGCACCATAATAAAATGCAAAACATGTCAGTTGGCAGAATGCTTTGGAAAGCTCTTCCTCACCATCCAAGAAATCTTCATATGATGTGTGCCAGTCAAGTTCTTTACTCAAATGGGAATTTTCTTACCTCACAAGATCGCCTATCAATGGCAGCCTCCAGGCACTGCTTCATCCACTTCTCAGCTTCTACATCAAGAGTGCAACCACTGACATGACGAATGTAGTATTCCTGTTATGAAGGCAAAGAAAGAAATTGCAGGCTGGTCAGGGAGCAATTTGAAACAACGCAACATTTTTAATCTTCAGGTACCAGTCCCAGGGGTGCATGCATGAGAGAAGGGCCTAATTTGAGAACCTTCCAGCATTTGAGGTACCTGTCTTCTTTAAGGGTCAGTACAGGCCCGTGTGGAAGGTGTCAAGATCTCAAAAGCTTCTCAAACTAGGGCCTCCTATTATGCAAAAACAATAAACAATGAACTAGGATACTTCAAGTGCCCATAATGAGCAAGAGTGATGGGAGGGATGAAGTCCCTGAAACTATGACATATCTCTGATCTTCCACTCTCTGGAAACCCTAGCTCCTGGAGCATGGAATGGGGTACATACCTGTACAGCATCAGTGCCATTGGAATCGATGGTGGCGTGGAAGACGACGTATTGCATGTCTGTCAAGGTGCAAACAATGTCGAATAGAAGCTTGGGTCGATCTTTACAAGAAATATTGATCACAGAATAGCCCCTCTCGTTACGGCTCTGGATGGCGATCACCGGCTTCTCCTTATCTGCCGCTAGACTTCTTCTGATGCTGTTGCTGCATCTTGTTGTTGTTGTGGGAAACTCAAGGGCTTCTTCGTAATCACGATCCGCGAACATCATCTGATGAAGCCGTCTCTCCGTGTGCGTCACCTCGGTTCCAAAGTCTGTCTTAGCACCCCTGATTTCGTCATCACCTGATTTCATGACTTGGAATAGCTGGTTCTTGATGCGTTGCAGTTTGTTCCCGTTTGCAACGGGGCCGGGCGTCTCCTCGTCTGTTACGTAGATCACACAAGCTACTCGCAAGTTGTGTGTCCATACTTCCGCCGCATTGACATTGCATCCTGTTTCTGTGAGCACGGCAGAAACCTCTGATAGAAGCCCTGGTCTGTCTGTCCCTGTGAGCTCTATCACTGTGTGCTCGGCTATGGACTTCACTCCCACCGAGCGACCAGGGCACCGCAAAAGCTCAACTGAGGACACTTCCCGCTTCTTTCTAGCTCCCAATGTCTGCAGACAGGAGGAGCCCCAGGAAACTCTTAGAAAAAAGAAAAAAAATAAAAAAGGCTACCCATTACAGCAAACCTACACCTACAGCCCAGAGAAGAGATGGAAGAACAATTGCTGCCTCTGGTGTCTTCGCGGACCTGCTGAATGTAGTTCATGATTCTGTCCTCGGAGACCTTCTTCCCGAACAAGTCTGTCACATGGAATACTGCGCCAAGAATAAGGCACACAATCAGCGACAAATCGAGAATCATGAGGAAAAATGTGTCGAAGATTTGCAGAACGCAAGGATTTAGCCTCACGATTTGCCGAGAGAAAAGATTGCATGTGGAGCGGCATACATACCATCCATAAACCATCCGCCATCGGAAGAGATATAAGCTTTGGATATGGCCAACTCGAGATCAGTGAGAACTTGAACAACGCTGAGAAGAATTCTGTGTCTGTTAGCGCTGTGGAACTGTTTTTGCACATTTCCAACAGCAACAGCAGTAAGTTGATGATGCACGTAGAAAGGTCCAGCGACTTCACAGTACAAGGAGCAGCATTTTCCTAGCTAGGAACACCAGCATCAGCTTCAAGGAACAAGAAGAAGAGGAAACCTAGTACCTTCACAACTGTAATATCCTCGAATGCATCGTTGTCAACTACGACTCTGCACCACAAGCACAAGCAATCCATGAGAAAGAAGAGCTTGAATGATGTTATCACTATGCTACCGGCGGTGGGTTGCAGGAATCTCATACCTAGGAGGATTGAAGCGAGGCCCGCTGGTTTCATATTCAGGATCAAAGTAGGGCCAGCTTCCAGATGCAATGCCAGGAGCCGCCATGGAGTTCTGGGTAGATCCAACAGGACGATTCCTCCAGAAAAAGAGCTTTCTCTCCGGGTCTCTAGATCCCTAGAAAAGACACCTCAGTAGGTCGTGGAGCTCTTAGTGATTGCCAGCTCTTCAACGCAGTATCCAGCAGAATATACAACATCCTCAACACGAAGAACAAGTCCGCGTGAACCATGCAGAATCCTTCAGAAAACCGTGCATTGCCCGTTATAAGGAATCTCTCTCTCTCTCTCTCTCAGAGAACAAGACCAACCACGACTGCTCTCAGATTCACTAAACTCCAAACCGTGCTTGCAAATAGCAACAAGTACGACGACCGCGTATGTGCACAATGCAGACACTTTAGGAGCTGCCTGCTAAACAAAAGGGGGAGAAAAACAGATGCAGGAGGGAAAACAAGAGTGGACAACCTACTACAACAGTATATAACGGAACAAGAAGAAGACGAGGCGAGACCACGACAGAAGAAAAGACTGCCGTCGACTTATTTTCTCCAGCGAGTTTTCCGCACACAAAGCAGAGAGCTGCTTCTTTTACAACAAATGGGTGTTTTGCAAAGGATTTGCTACAAGGAACAGGAGCAGTAGCTGACGACAAATAATCATGGACTGCAGCAGCAACAGCAGCACTGGAGCACGACCAACAAACAGCAGCAGAAGGAGCAGCAGCAAATGGTAGAAAAAGGATTAGGAAATCTTCGCAGCTTGGCGACTTTGCAGCTCTGCGGTGGTAAAGGATGAAATATAGGCGGCGGGAGGCGAGTGGCGGGCACGGGCTTTCTGCCCCCATCCTGCATACGTTCTCCAGTTCCCCCGTGAACCGCACCCCGTTCCCACATCACAATCCCCCTAACTCCCGCTTTCTTCTTTTTTTCGTTCCTCCTGCCCGTCATTTGGTATTCAGTTTTTTTTGTTGGTTTCGTTAACTCTGCCCTTTTCTGGCAGCAGGGTGACCAGGCTACGGGGTTTCTCTGGGGGATAGACAGACGTACGTACAGACGGACTGAGTGCAGACAGCACACAAGGTAAAAATTTTACTTTTCTCTGTGCAAACAAATCTCAAGCTCAAGAAAAAAAAAAAATTCAAAAAACCATTGGTTTTGAGTTTTTTTGGTTCCATTTAGGGCTGCCCATTTCAGGCAGCAGGGTGACCAGACTGGGTTTCCCTGGGGGACAGCAGGCAAGGTTTAATGTTTAATTTTTCAATGTGCAAAAAAATTTCAAGCTTAGGAAAAGTAGTCCAAAAAATGTGTTTGAGAAAAGGTGAAAAACAATCAAACTTGCTTTGTGAACCCTTTAGAATTTTAGTAAGGCAAAACCACCCATCACCAATCAGTAGCCATAAGTGAACACCCAGACCACCCTATTTGGAAGGCACATTATAGTGCACAATCATTCCTCTACCTCAGGAGCAAGTGTTCTGTATTCATAAAACTCTGGCTTTTCCCCTTCTTTCAATTCTCCCACAGGCAAGAGAGCGCTTGCACTAGACTTTTGCCTCAGATGCCCTTGTTTTGGTTTAGGGTTTTATACCCTCGCCCTGGGCTTTACCTTACACATAGTAATCAAACTGCTACTTAGTCAACAATTTGCGTCATCCCAGATCATTGACAAGGGTAAAACTAAAGGAGTGAAGAAACAATAGAGGTAACCTCTCATGGACATAAAGGGCCTAAGCTGTTTTTTATTTAACCCTTTTTAAACCCTAGACAACAGTGGCTTCATAAGCCCCCGCTCCTGACCCCTGGGACGTAAAGCACCAGCAGAATTTTGTCAGTGTATGTGGAAGGAACATCATAAGCAGAATATGTCCTCCACAAACAATGGGCATTTCAAAAAATGAAACACCTGCTCCAATGGGCAATTTTCTTTTCGAAATGCCCTGCCTCTATTCTTTTAGTTTCAGAAGGTAATAATAATGCCCAAGGAGTGGGGTGCTATTCTGGGAACAATCTGCTCCTTAGCCGTTACCCTGCAATTTACCCTACACTTCAATATAATAAAAATAGTCTTTGGTTTTGTTCAGAGTAAGTAAAATGAGTTGATGAGTTGTAAAGGAGTATGAAGAGTCATGAGGACTGACACTCTTGAATTCCACACTCAGTCCGTATCTGCTACTTCACAATACTTACTTACACCAACCCCAACATGTTAAGTTGGTTCTGATACAAAGCACATTCTAAAGTACACCATTCTGAATCAGGAATGTACACACACACACATATACAGATGACAATTGTATTGTCATTACCTTATTAAAACTAATGAGCTTTGAATACAAGTGAATGCAAGTGAGTTAGTTTCAGAGCTTTTAGGCTTACCCTCGTTATGCATTTCAAGTTAGGAAAAATATGATACCAAAAGTTGTATTTTTAGATGTAACAAAAAAAACAGATCTGAAATAAAAACCAGCAGTTGCACTATGTTAGATATGACCTCTCTAGTCCAAGACTCCAGTTCTTTAGAGAAGGGAAGACGGGTGTTCCAGAAATAAGCGCCCACCTGAGGCAGAGTCAAGGGGCCATTTATTTGCAGAATGAATGCCTCACTCTGAGGGCATTACCCAACATAAAACACACCAAATTTTTTATAATTATATTTCCCATGATACCCCCATACTGAAAGTAAAGAAAAAAAAATTTGGTGGAAAATTTTGCCCACCCCAGTGTGGAGGTGTCCTTTGGACACACTAGAAGTCTTTTGTGGTTGCTTTATGTCAATGGAATAAGTGGGTTTCTTGTTTTCTCCTCTTAAGGCTCCCCATTGTGGGTTCTGCACTTTTGGATGTGGTCTTTTGTTTGGATTTCGGTCCTTTCTTTTTTCTTCTCTTGGTCCCTTGCTGGATGTTTTTCCTTTATTTATTTAATAAGTGTCTTCTTTACCATAAAGACCACAAAACCCAAAAGAAAAACTGGAAAACAACTGCTAACTTTGTTTGTTGTGGAGGCATCTACTGATTCTCTTGGGAAACCCACACCCCTCCCATGTGGTGGGGTGATCTTCCCTCATGCTCTAGAGAGTCCTGGCTATGATTCTTAGCCAGGTTGGTTTGATATCACCACCAACAAAAAGCCTACCCTGACAAGAATGCATAATAATGTTTTGGAAGGGGCAGTTACAGTGACTGCCAAGCTCCCTTTCCTTCCTGCATTGTTGAATTCAAGATTGGAATGGTGGCTCCTTGCCCTAATGACACCTCTAGGTCTTGTACATTGTCTAATCCCACAACAAACCCAATGGACAAGTATCACTAAACAGAGAAAGATAACCAACCAAGAATTGATTATATCAGTCAATGTTTAGTCCTGTGGAACTTGATATGATGATTCAAAACAACCCAATCGAGCTTATTTATGGTGCTCCACTCAAAATTGAATTAAATCCTAAACCCTGGAAGAAAACCCAATTGACCTCAATTCAAGTTCTCTTTCTCCTTTTTTGACTATCCTCACCAAAGCACATGGCAAAATAGCCAATGCTTGCAATGCCATAAAGTCCACACCAAACCAATGCATTCCATGAGGGGTAGGGGGTGGGCTTGCAATCTTAGCCTCTATAAAAATACATGGAGCAATGCTCTCATTACCTCTCAACTTCTACGGCTTGTGTACCTCTTACCAATTACTTTTTTCTTTTCAACATTGTAATGACATCTTCCCATTAGGGATCTAAACTTACAGATTCTGCCATAGAAACTATTTTTCATTATAATTTGCTTTACAACTCTGATCACAATCATCTGGCAACATTATAAGTAAGTCAACCATTGGTTGAAATACAAAGCTTCGGGAGTTATGAATCAAACTATGACTTGACTTGCTATACATTAACATCTATCATTTTTTTAATGAAAAAATAAGAGAGCCCCAACGTTAATAACATACACATTTCCAAAACAATTACACTTTTCAATGTTCCTTATAGCAAAGATTTCACTCACTTTCCATTACCTCTTAACTGACAATGTCATTACGGTATAAGAAACTCTCTCATGACAACAAGGGAATGGAAGGAGACCCTAAACTCACTGAAGAATTAGTTTTAATTTAGCCCTAGATCATTAAGATTTCTGAACTTAATCTTGACCTTGTCTTTCTTCTCCACAAAATTTTCTTCCTCTCACTTTTGTCACCCTCCCCCCCCCATCCATGACGAAAGTATTGGAAAACATATTTAGGCAAATGGCCTGCCAGACAGCAAAATCTTTGCAGGAACATGAAATATAAAGTTTTAAAATAAAAACATTGACTACAGTCTAGGAGACACCCAGACCAGAAAGCAGCTGCCACAAACAGAAACAATTTAAATTTATTATTTTAAAAAACACTAAAACAACTATTCCCAACAATAAACGCACTTCCTCTTAATGATACGAAATCAAAGATTTGATTTTGCCCCGCCTACAAATCTCTCTACTAAGTGTTCCAACCCCCCTCCCACCACCCCACTCTCCCCCCCCCACCAACAATCTAATAAATTATAAAATAAAACCAACCCTAATAAATAACTCCACTCTTATTGGACCACCCTACTTGGTATGTAAGTAAGTGATCATGAGATAACTAAATTATTAGATAAATCTTTTTGAATAATTATTGGGTTTGCAATCAACCAAAGTTCCTTCCCCTGGCACACCTAATAAAAATTTTATTATTAAAAAAAAACCCTAATAAATAACTTCATCCTTATTAGTGGGTTATTATGATACTTTACTACCCAATTTGCTAAAAAAGAATTTTTATTTTTTCTCCAATCAATTGAACACAACTTGGTTAATAATTTTCTTTTTTGAATAATAATAATCAGAACTCGGTGTGTAGGGTAACGGTGGTGCATTAACTGAGCGTGTGGCCGTCTTGTGGGGGATCATGGATCTTACGGCTGATTGGCCGGACTAAATCACCGACCAATGACAGAGCTCCAATTGTACGTTGACTGACTAGTAAGTAAGGGAGTAGTAGGTTCTATGTACTTTGTTCCTTACCTATTTTCGGATTTTGGTTGGAGTTGGTTGCGGTAAACTTTTGGCCTTGGTCTCTGGCCCAAAAATAACAGCCTTTCGGCCCTTTGTACTTTGGCTTCAGTTACTGATTACTAAGTTTGGTCTCGGGCCCAAAAATAACAGCCTTTGGGTCTTTGTACTTTTGGGTTCAGTTATTACTTAAGCGGGCGGGCGGGCGGGCGCCTGTGTGAAAGGGTTTATTATAGATCCTGACATTGTGAACAAGTGAGAACGGCCGTACTTTTTTTGCTTCAGTTATGTTTTCCTTTTTTTTGGGTAATAGATACGCGCAGGTGTGAACGTGTGTGAACGTGTTAATATAGATACTGACACGGGAATAAATTAATGGGAACGGGCTTGCGTTTTGTACTTGGTTTTTCAGTTATTTTATGGCAGGCGTGGGGGTGTGAACGTATTTAATGTACTGACACAGGGAACACATGGGAACATTCTACCTCTGTACTTTGCTTCAGTTCTTCATGTGGACTCGGAAGACTGTTGTGAAAATGTGAACGTGTTTACGCTTACTGACTGACACGGAAACGCTTGAGAACTTGGTTTAGCCACACGCTTGGCGAGAAATTCGGCCGTCCCGTAGGACAGACAGGTAGTGGGGGCGGGGGGGGCCGTTAGTGCAAGATTGTAACGGCCGGCCCCCTGAAGTGACGGTTTCGCCTTGGTGGGTGTGTGGCCGGTCGCCATTTATTACAAGCTGGTGAGTCCCATAAGTAAAAGAAATTTAAATACCCAATACCCTAGGTAGGTAACTATTGTGTTCTTTACTTGTGTTCACAACTTCCCATCATTCCTTGGCCGTGACAGTAATAAAAGTATTGAAGTAAAGTTTCTTAAAACTAAAATTACAGTAAATCCAGTTTCTTAGGGAACTGAGTTGCTTCAGTTTTACTTCCTCAGAATTTTACCTCATAGTTCCAGTTTACAGATCTATGCATCGATTGTAGCTCTATTTGAATTCAAGATTGGAGTGGTTTTTTCCAGTTTGGGCACATATCATTTTTTTTTAATATCCATCAGTTCCGGTTTTTAAATTCCTTTTCACGAACCGGGTCGGATCTTAAATTAATATTTTATTTTTTCAGTTGTAAAATTTGTTAAGTATATCAACATATTTATTTTTTAAATCAAAATGTGGATCTCACACTTCTAACTATCTTAGAAAACAATATATGGCGAATATTCAAGGTGATTTACACAGCTTAGATAACAATGTTCAAGAATTTTATTATTAAATTATAAATTACAAATTACATGCCCACAAGCTCATCTCACTCAAACCCATCTTCATATTTTAGCTCTTCTTCTAAAGCAACATCAACTCCGATCAACTATTTCAAGTTAAAAAACAAAAAAAACAACCTGCCTTAAGATCATTTGACCAATTCTTGCCTATAAAAATATCTAACAAAATTATTTAACTACAACCTGCAACTCTTCAAATCCATCAATATCCTAACTAGGCAAAAAATCCTTTCATTTCAATTTAACATCCATAATCCCAAGGATCTAATGGCCAAGGAAAACAAACAATTCGAAAACAAGTATTCATGTTTTCTGCATCATTCCAAAAGATATTTAATATTCTTTGCATCAACATGCTACCTCTGGAACATCTATAAATCCCTATTCACCAACTCCTTGGCTAGCTCAGTAGTCCTAACGATGATCTCAAAAATATCAAAACAAGAATTAATTGATATGCCATAATTTCAAATTCCAACAAAGGGTGAAATGCATGGTGTGATTTTAATAGCATTGGAAACAAGCATTGTTTATCATAATCTTCCACTATAAGAACAACTTGTTTGCAACTAATAAAAGATGAAACCAACCCAAGATTTTTAAATCTTGGGTCTAACATTAGAAATAACATGTCATGGATTTTTTTTCTTTTCATATTTCATTAGGAATTATAGAAAACCATCTAAAACATCACATATTGCTTTCTAACATTAGAAGCAAAAATAGACAATTTTAAAGCCACAACCATCTAGTCTTTCATCAAATTAGCCATAGAAGGTGTCATTCCAAATTCTTCTTTTAGTTTCAAGGCCATCATCATGATAATTGTTGCATGCAAGGCATCAAAAAATAACTAATGCCCACATGATCGGTTAAGCACACAAACATTCAGAACCAAAAAACCAATATTAATAATGACTTTAGAAAAATCCCAAGTTAAAAACAAAAGCACATGGCTAATAATCCTCATTGATGTTTGGTGATTGTCACATAAAATAATTAATGCCCTAAATTGCAATGATTTTTAAAACCATATGATTTTACTTGCAAACTTGTAAAAATAGATTAAGTATCTATAAATTTCAAAAAAAAAACCAAAAGCACAATAAAGTTATTTGTAAAGTGGATTAAACACAACACCAAAAGCCTATGTTTGGCCCATTTACAAGACGTAACTTCAAAAATGATACCAAAAAATTACACATGGGCCCAATGGGCCTTGAAACTCATATTTCACATAGGACTTAACATGAACTGAGTTTCCTACCAACTTTCCTATATGTGCATTGCTCAGAAAAGCTTACATCTTGTCACATTTTTACCTTTATGTTTGCACCTTCATTTGTCATTGCATGTTTACCTCTACATTTGCAATGGTTTTGGCTTGCATAACTTTAAAAGTTTTAATAGTCTCCTACCTTACATCACCCTACAACCTCCCATGTTTCAGCACCCTACATCTATGCTTGTAGGAACTTCATTGGTGTTGGCTTGCATAGTTTTGGAAATAATAGTCTTTTATCGTGCATCACCCTATAACCTCCCATGTTTCAACACCCTACATCTACACTTACAAAAACTTAAAGGGGGAATTCTGAGGAACATTGTCTCATCCCAAGTTCAATAGCAACAAGGAGAACTTGCAGCAACATCTTTTAAGGTGAAGTTTAGCCCAACATTACACCAAGATGGCTTTAATAACTCAAGGTATAGAAGAAGATGAAATTTTATTTTATTTTCTTGCTCGTAACCATTTTTTTTTGTAAGCATTTTTCCTATTGATGTGGTCATTCTTTGTGTGTTGCCACAATGGTTGTAATTTTTTCCAAACATTAATTGGTGGTTAACTAAAAGAATCATTGAAGCAAACCAATTTTGAACCTCCAAGACTCGAAACAAAACACCTTGTCTTGTCTCCAAAAATTGAAAACCTTTTTTCATCTCCACAAACTCCAAAAACAATGCCTTGTATTCAAAACCCTAAACCTTCAAAATGGCCCCCATAGCCATGAAAAACCAAAAAATCCCAAAACATTTATTGCTTCCTTTGACTAATGCATTCATGATTGAACATATCCTCCCAAAATTGCCTTTGGACCCATCTATGATGTGGCGGCTTCATCAAGTAAACCATGTGTGGCATAGTTGTGGATGAGTCCCTTGAATGGCATGCCTTAAACATTGTGAAACATCACAATGTGTTTTATCACCACACTATTGCTACCCAAGGACTTCCAAGGTGCTCTTTGAAATAGAGTTTGCAATTTGAAGTTCATTGTTTGAAGTTTTGTTTGCTAGATGATACAAAGATTTGAGACTTTGGTTTTAAGGTGGCTTTGAAATTTCATGTGTTATTGGACCTTTTCACATAGGTAATTAACTTTCATGTGTATGGGCATTCAAACCCACCCTTAAACCATGTTTTTGGTTCTACAATTCAATAAACTTGGAAATTTTGGGTGACTTGACGTCCATGGGTATTTATATATTCCTGCAACCTTAAGAATTGGTTTATAACCAAAATGACTTCAAGTTTTTTGATACCTTGGATGTGTGTGGTGACTTTGAATATGGCCCTAAAACCCTACCCTAAGTTCTGTAGATGTAAACAAGTGGTAATTCAATTTCATTTTGGAAGATAAAGGTTCCTAAATGACGTAGAAACTTCTTTGTATAGTTTGTAGTTTAATTCAATACCCTAATTTGTTGGACTTGAAAACTTTAATACATAAAAGACACATGAATCCATCTTCATGGCTTTCAAACTTTCTAGCTTACACCGTTTACTAAATTACATGTGTATAGGTACTTATGTACCCCTAAAACCTATCTTGTTCATTCTAACCAAAAGGTATTCAAGTTTTCTTATATCTTGGATGTGTGTGGTCATTTTGAATATGGTCCCGATGGTCAATACAAAATTCCTATTTTATATTATGGTCTAATTTTGGATTTAAAAATATATCATGAACCCAATACTAGCAAAATTTGCTCATTCAGATCTACTCATATCTAGGTTCATAACTTTAATCCAATCATGAAAGTATGAAAAAAACATCAAAATGGAATTGAAGCTTTTCCAAAAAACAACATACTCTTGTTCCATATTTTCATCAAAACTCAATATTCTCCAATGAATCATATAATCCTTTTCTTCTTGCCAAAAAATAATCATCTTAAAATAGTTTTATGATCAATTCAAATGATGATAAAAACTATGTAAACTAACCAATAAACCCTAGAAAAGTAACTAAGTAAATAAATATTAACTAACTATTTACAATGAGTAATTATTTCATTAACATTACCCCACCTATACTCTAAATTATGTTGCGGAATTCTAGATCAAAGTATGTTTAGAAAAATAAATCTGATGTTGTTTTTGATCCTATGGATCAAAAATTTGATGTTGATCTTGTTATACTACAATTTGATCTATCTGTATTATAGTTTGATCTTTATGTGCTTGTTGTACTTCAAATTGAATCAAAGGTTGATTTTCTAATGTATTCAAAATTTATTGTTGTTTTTACTTTACCTTTGTTGGTAGCTATGCATTTATTTGTTGATCTATTGTTATTTATTCCTATGAATGTAACTCTGATGTGATTTATATCTGCTATTATAATTACAAATTTAATGTGACCTGAATTTGCTCCTTTTGTTGCAGCTATAATGTTGGATCAATATGATCCTCCTGTAGTTCTTCAGTTTTGTGTTCCTCCATTTGTTTCTACTTTCTTATTTTTATAGTTGTGGATGCATACTCTTGGGAACTAACCTCCTATGGAACATATTTAATGGCTTTAAAATTTGTTCTGATACATTTTTCACACCACTAACTTCCCTCTAAGAATTATCCCTTCCTCCTCTAAATTTTGTTGGTTCCTCCACTTTTGTTATTGTCCCTAATGGTCCTACACCATTAGTTTGTCCTTTATCTTCTTCCTTATCTGAGGTTTTTGGTTCTGGAGTTAGGACTAAAGGTTCATATTGGAATGACGGTCTAACCTTTTCCATTTGAAATATCTTATGTTTATAGAGCTTCTCATTTCATTCATACCTTCTACATATTTTTTCTATATCCTTCTAGACTATATCTTGCACTACATCCCACCACATATATGCATCTTTCTTTTCCATTATCAATGCTTTGAATTTTACCTGAAACAAACCATGCTTCTTCTTGAGTTCATTGTTTTCTCTAAAGACATTGTCATATTTGAAAGGTTTAATGCCATGGGCCTATTCCATAATATGCTGCAACCTTTCATTAATAATCTTCTACCTTTACAAGTTTCTATCCATCCCTGCTTGTCTCTACTTAAATTACTTTTGTATTTCATTCTTGGATTGGCATACATTACCAATATCATCTCTAAGCTCCTCCAACTCCTTTTGTTGCTTCAAGAAAGTCTATTCCATATTCTTATAATTTTTCTAAAGTTTATTGTGTTCCACATTCAAAAAATCATTATCTGCTTTTAACTTCCAATGATTGGCATTCATCTGCATAAGAGTTGCCTGTAAAAAATCCCTTTTTACTTTGATCTTTTCCAAATCCTTATTGTGCTTCTCCATGTTGTTAATCTTCTATCAGGCTATTTGTAGTTCTACCAACACCTCATTATTTTCATCATGCTTCACATGCAACTCTACTTTCAGCTTTTGCTCCTTCTCCAAAGCCCCCTTCAAATTCTAAACAAATTTGTCCTTCTCCTCTATGATTTGTTTATTTTTAATTTCCATTCCAAAGAGTCTAAACATAATGTTCATCATTTGTGTGTTGTATTTTGTTGCATGTTGACACATACTAGTAGTTTTCCTATGTTCATCCAGTTCTACTTCTAGTCCTTGCAGAAACCCTAGTGTATGAAACTAGTTAGGAGTTTATCCCCTAGAACCAATATATGAAGAACCTAAACCTCTATGTGAAGTTTAGATATCTTCAAAAATATTTGTTCTTGTAGTAGAACTTGGTGTTGATGGTAGCATACCTTCATTATTTTGTGGTATTGGAGCAAATTGTTGCACATTTAACAAATCTGGTTCTAGCTCCTATATTTGCTCCTCTTTTCCCTCCTAGGCTTGAGATTATGGCTCCCTTTTGGGCCATCTTTAATACTTTTGCCCATCTAATTTCTTCTCTTGCTTTGGAGAGATTTGTGGTCTTATATTGGACCTAGGAGACATGGACTTCTCTTTTTGTCTTTGTTGATGCTACTATTGTTATTTTTTCAGCAACTTTGTTACATGTTGAGGGTTAACATTGCCTTTCATTGTAGTGTCCTCTTGTCTTCTCTATCTCTCTAGCCAAGTTTCCCTCTCCTCCTCATCATCATCAGATTGGGACATTATAACACTACTAGAAATTTTGGGTTTTGCAATTGTTGTTTGCAACTAAAATTCAGTTGCATGCGACACATGCAACTGCAAATTTGTGTAGTTGCCTAAGACAAGTTGCATGCAACACTACGTATGCAACATGTATATACAATGTTAATATACATGTTCATACATACATACCAATCCAATGTAGTTGCACCTTATATGCAACTTTCTTTGCAACTACATGCAATTAATCAAAATATGACACATGTTTAAAAATTAGATAACTAATTTGTGGACACATGTCATTATTATTATTATTTTTCAAAATTAAAAATTCATTGGATTAATCTAAATCATTAAATTTTTTTACCATTAAGATGATGACATGTGGCACACCATGGAACGTTCATTGACCATTTGACACGTGTTCAATATTTTAACACCAATTATATGGTGACATGTGGCAATCAAGGCCCACCTATTTTTTTAAAATTAAATATTAATTAATGAAATATAAGTCATCCAATTTATGGCTAATAAGATGTTGACACGTGGTGCCTAGGTAGGTAGAAAATAATTAAAATTTATTAAGTAAGTAGGTTTATTTAGGTATGTAAGTAGGTTGAAAAATAGCTAGGCTTAGGTTATCTCATGAACCAACCTAATTGCACATTAGATGCAACTACTGTATTAAAGTATAATAGCCAGGGGAGGGCTCTATTGCTTTTGGTGTCCAAAAAAAACTTGAAGCCCTCCTCTTGGCGCATCTAACACACTAAGAATCGTTGAAAACAAATCAGAAATGAGAAAGTTATGGTCCCCCAAAGTAAAGGGGGTCAAAAAATTCCAAAAAAAAACTATTGAGGCCAGTTCTTAAACACCCAGAAAGTTCATTTTATGTTGTTTTTTTGCTATTAAAGTTCCAATGTGATTTGTAGGACTTCAGATGGTGCTTCTACAACACTTTAAATCATTCAAAATGAATAAGAAATAAGAAAGTTATGAGCTTTGAAAGTAGGAGGGGTCTTAAAAAAAAAAAACAAAAAACAAAACGTTTTATAACTTTGAAAGCTTATTTTTCTTCTTGTTAGTTTTTCATTATTCCTTTTCATTTGCACTCCAAAAGTGATTATAGGATATTTAGTAATTATGATTACTTAATGAAAATATGATTTTAATATTATTATCTGGTTTAAATTAATAATTGCTTAGAACGTTTGTATACTTGTAAGTTAATTAGTGTAGTTTATTTACATTAATATTTTAACATAAATAATAAAATTTTAAATATATAATATCTATTGATTATATATATACTTTATTATCCCTATAATTATAATAAAAATTTAATTAATAATTATGATTATTTATAATAATTTAAAAAATATTATCATATTAATTGATTTCAAATAATTTTTTGTTTAATCAAATGTACATTTTCTGAAAAATGTTCCAAAATAAAATAAAGTCAAACATATTTAAACCATGGTTTAGTTTAACTTAATTTAACATAATTTAATTTAATAATAATTAGTTTAACCTAACTTAATTTAACCATTGTCAATTTTAACTTAATTTAATTTAGCCATAAATATTTTAGCATAATTTAATTTAACCATATTTAATTTATCCTAACTTAATTTATTTAAATTTAGTTCAGCCACAATAAATATAATCTAATTTATTTCAGCCATAGATATTATAACCTAACTTAATTTAACCATAATTAATTTGGCCTAACTTAATTTAGCCATATTTATTTTAGCCTAGTTTAATTTAGCTTAATTTAACCATAATTAATATAGTTTAATTTAATTTAGCCTAACTTGATTTAGCCATAATTAGTTTGGTTTAACTTAATTTAGCCATGATCGGTTTAATCTAATAAATTTAGCCATGGTTAATTTTAGCCTAATTTAATTTAGCCATGGTTAGTTTAACTTTTTAGTTTATTTAACCTAGGTTAGTTTAGGCTAGCCTAAATTAGCATGGGGTTAACCTTAGTACTAGAGGTATATAATATTATTATATATAGCCTATGTAGATATATTAAGTATAGTATTTAAGTATGTATAAGTTTAGGCCATTATTTTTATGACACGTGTCCATGTTGTACACATTTAGTTGCATGTTAGTTGCACACATAACCATATGGCCCAAAAATTATACAATACCAAATTTGTAGTTATAAACATGACGAAGATAGCTACAAACGACAACCAGTTGCATAGTGACTAGTTACAAATGACAAGATTTCTAGTAGTGTAACTATTCTTCTAGTTGTCCTTGTTTATAATTATTTCTCCTTTTTATGATAAATGTGTGTAAGGTTCAGAGGTTTTTTGTTGTTTATGAACCTCTCCCTTATAATCTTTTTCCTCCTCTTATCCTCTTATGGTTGTTCAATATGCTTCTTCTCCTCCTATGATTCTACTCCTTGAACTAGAAACCATATCTAAAACAAAACTTCTAGGACAATAGTAGAATGGCATACATCCTTTTTGGGTTTTTTCTTGGCAGTTCCTTCAATCATGTTCTTCTAACATTATTCCCATCTAATCAACTCTTTGACCAATTGAAAATACATGATTGCAGCCCAATCGATAGATTCTCCATGATTTGTTTTACAGATCATCATGGCAGATTTGTTGTACTTTATCTTTCTAATAGATAATGGGCAAAATTGCAACAATCTTGTTGACATATTCTAGTTTCATTTTCTTCAGAACCCATCCTTCATTAGTGTTATAAATATATGGAACCCTATGAACTATGTCTACCAAAGCTTCTTTAGCATTTGACATTTCTGCTTGATCAGCTTCTTTCTCACCTATGTGGAAAATTTTAAAATCTTCAGTTAGAAAATGTTTATCTACAATTATTTGCTCTTCTTCCATCATAATTTTGATTTTGTTGTGCTCAAAATCCAAATTCCAGTTATTCAAAAATTCAACCAAAATGTTATGACAGGGAATCTTCCATTCAACTTCAAATAAACCTACCAAACTGGTTTTGTTTGCCCATTTTCTTTCGTCCTCTCCAAAACTTGTCTAAAACATAATTTTTTCAAATTATTATTATAACTTTGTTATGTAGGAATAAAAATATACCTAACCTCATCATCGTGTTGAGTTTGTTTATTTCATTTAAGGACTTTTATCTTCCAAATTAAAGTTGAATTACCACCTTTATACATTTATAGAGTTTAAGGTAAGGATTTAGGCCAAGGCCATACTCAGAATCACCACACACATCCCAGGTATCAAAAGACTTCAAGTCCTTCTAATTATAATGAAGAAGATAGGTTTCAGGGGTACATAACTACCCATACACATGTAATCCAATAGATAGTTGTAAGCTAGAAAGATTTAAAGCTAAGAATATAAGTTTTAGGTGTTATTGAGTACCATGTTCAACAAGGCCAACAAATTACGGTATATCATTGAGTTGTAGACCATCCAAACAAGTATTTATTTCATTTAAAAACCCAAACTAGTTTCTAAACTAAACTTGAATTACCACCTTTATACATCTACAAAGCTTAAGATAAAGATATATTCAGGGCCATACTCAAAATGACCACACACATCCAAGATATAAAAAAACCTTGAATACCTTTTGGTTGCAATGAACAAGATAGGTTTCAGGGGTACATAAAAACCCATACACATGCACTTTAATAGACGTTGAAAGCTAGAAGATTTAAAGCCAAGAAAATGGGTTTAAAATGCTTTTCAATACCATGTTCAACAATACCAACAAATTAAGGTATTCATTGAGTTACAAACCATCCAAACAAATGTATATTTCATCTATAAACCCCTAGTTTCCAAACTAAAGTTGAATTACCACCTTTATACATTTGTAGAATTTAAAGTAAGGATTCAAGGCCATATTCAGAATCACCACACACATCCAAGGTATAAGAAGACTTGAAATCCTTTTGGTTGGAATGGAAAAGATAGGTTTTAGGGGTACATAATTAACCATACACCTACACTCTAGTAGACGGTGTAAGTTGGAAAGATTCAAAGCCAAGAAGACAAGTTTCAAGTGTCTTTGAATACTATGTTCAACAAGGCCAACAAATTAAGGTATATCATTGAAATGTAGACCATCCAAACAAGTGTCTATTTCATCTAGAGATCCCTATCTTCCAAATTGAAATTGAATTACCACTTTTATACATCTATAAAGCTTAAGGTAAGGGTTCAAAGCCATACTCATAGTCACCACACACATCTAGGGTATATGACTTGAAGTCCTTTTGGTTGTAGCAAACAAGACCTAATTTACTTGGGGTACATAACTACCCATACACATGCACTTCAGTGGACAATGTAAGTTGGAAATATTCAAAGCCAAGAAACATGTTTCAACTATCTTTGAATACAATGTTTTGCAAACAAATTAACATATATGGTTGAATTGTAGACCATCCAAACAAGTGTATTTCATTTAAAGGCCTAGGCTAGTTTCGAAACTAAAGTTGAATTACCACCTTTATACATATGCAAAGCTTAAGGTAAGGATATATATTCAGGTGTTAAGGGAGTAATTACTCATTGTAATTATTTAGTTAGTTAATATTTACTTACCTAATTACTTTTCTAAGATTTACTAACTAGTTTACATAATTTCTATCACCATTTGAATTTGAATTTATCATAGGATTACTTTAAGATGATCATTTTTTGGCAAGAAGAGGAGGATTATATGATTCATTGGAGAATATTGAGTTTTGATGAGAGTATGGAACAAGAGTATGTTGTTTTTTAGAAAAACTTCAATTCCATAGCCAAATTTGATGTTTTGATGTTTTTCTCATACTTTTATGACTAGATTGAAGTTCTAACCTAAATATGAGTAGATATGAATGAGTAGATTTTGTTAATATTAATTTCATGATTTTTTTAGTCCAGAATTAGATTAGAATATATAGAAAAGGAATTTTGTATTGACCATTTGGCAACCAACTTAGGGCCTAAATTTAGACTAAAATTTAGAGTGTTGTTTATGCCTTGTTGTTGGAATTTTTGTTTTTAAAATTTGATAATGAACTTCAATTTTCATTTTTTCCAAATCTTGATCATAAATTTTTGTTCAAGAAGTGGATTTAAGTAGAGTAACTAACTATGAAGATTTTGTTATAATGCAGAAGTTTGTTTAGATTTGAGTTAGAAGTGGAGAGATGGAAAATAAAATTGTAACTATAAGTTTGAAAAAACAATTAGATCAGGTTATAGTACATGAACAAGTGGAAAATGACATAACCATAAATAGGAATTTGAGTGTAGATAAAATAGATGAGCAATTTATAACACCTAGAAGAGTTTCTCAATCAAAATAGAAACATCCGTGGACAAAAGAGATACCTATAGGCCATAGAATGCCTCTAGTGGCATTGATAATTTTTTGAGAAGTGCAAACTAGTGAAGCATGGAGGCGCACTAATAATTTACAACGAAATAGGAGAAAAGAACGTTACATTGAAAATGCAAATTCACAGGTTGAATTTAGACGAATAAATCAAGAATTTGAACCTCAACAAGGAATTGTGTTGGAATTTGTAGGTTTAATGCAATAACATGACTCTAATGCTCTTATTCATGAAAACAAATAGAGATTCAATAGGTCAAAAAAGGGAGAAAGTAGTGCCAAGGTATAGATTTACTTCACCTCTTTACTATTGAGAGGAACATGATGACGCAAAATGTTTATAATAAATGTTGTTGGAAAGTATTAAAGGATATAACTATATTAACAGGTAGTACAAATACCGATTCGACATGTATATCAAATGAAACAGGTGATTCAAACATAGGTTCAACAAGTACAATAACTTGTTCAACTAAATTTAAACCTACTGATGCAATCAACTTAACAAGTTGATATAACCAAACTGATGTAGGGACAACTATGGTTTCTATTGAAAACAGTCCTAGTTTTGTGGCAAACATCAAATCCTCCTCTTTGTTAGATATTATAAAATGGAAATCATAACAAACTAACACTTATGGACAACTTGGTTGGTGTTCCAAGTTTCTTAGTAACATGTATGGTTTTGATTGTACCAATTCCTTGTATATGCTAATATTATTGCCCCAATCATGAGACACTTTAGCATCCTTTAACCAAGGATGGCCTAACAACATAAAGTAGCTGGAGTCCAACACACTACTTTGAATTACAGTGAAAGTCACTACATAGGGAATTCCATGAATAAGAATTTTGAGATCCTTAATCAAACCTAAAGGTTTGGCAATGGTTTGATTAGCCATACGTAGATTGTAAGGTGTAGGTTTTGGTTTTGATAGACCTAATTGCACCTTTAGCTTTTCGTAATGATATTAACTCCAAACTACCATCTAGAAATACATCTTCAATAAAGTTCTTCCCACTTGAACCTATATTATTGCCATTTGATGATCAATGGCAATTGATGCGATTGTCAATTCTAGTAAAGAAGGTTTTGATGGTACTAAGTTAAGACTATAATGTTTGATATTAGGAATCACTTGCAACAATTGACCCAAGTTTATACTTGGTTATGATATCCCTTAGACTTTAAAGTTGCTAATTCACTTCACTAGTTCGATTTTTTACAACTGGTTGAGTTGTAGTAGGATTATTAGACAATCTAGCCCAATTACTTTGCAATGACTCCTTATTGATGGTAACATGATATTTATTAGTCCCACCATGTTGTAGTTGTTTGACAATTTTAATGAATGAATCTTGTATATGTTTTTCTTGTTGCCAATCTTTAGTTCCTTTAGCTTTAACCGGCTCCCTTTCTTTGAACACCTATTATTTCGACTACTGACTACGAGTGGTAATAATAATTACTACATTAACTAGCACATTGCTGATTTTAGGTAGTTTAGGTGTTATCGTAACATTAAAACTAGCAAGTTTAGTTTTGAACATGTTTTGTACCTCAATCTTCCTAAGGCACTTTCCTAGATCTATGTTCTACACTAGAATAAATTATACAGGGATAATGAACATGTATTTTTCCTAATTTAACAAGTTGGATTTTAATTTTTGCTACAAGTTCTATAGACTTAATTGTAGTAGTTGGCATTATTGGTACTTTTTTTTTTTTGTTATGACAAGTTTAACTGAATGACTGGTCTTACCATAATTAGTACATGGTAATGTTGATTTAATTGTAACAACATGTACTATAGGTTTAATTACTGCATTAGCCTTTAGTGTGGTTAGTAAAGCATTGTAACTCAAATAAACAAGTCCACTTTCTTCACATATTACAACAGCCTCCTTGTGTTTAATTAAAGTATTTCTCTCCATACTTGCAGTTGTTAATCTTACGTAAGGTAATAAACATGTTTTGAAAATAGTGGTGAAAAAAACATATGGTGCTCTAACTATAGACAATTAGTTAGTTTCAATAGGCATTCATAGTAAACCTCAACATGTTTAGTGATTTGTTGTTGTATGTTCCATAGTTGCATATAGACCTTTTCATTGTTCTGTATAATTTTGAATCACTTGCAAAATGTTTGCTCCAACTCTTCGAAAGTGTAATATAGATGGTCTTGAACATAATTTTCACCCCATTCATAAATATTATCTTTGAAAGTAAAACCAAATAGGTTGATGATGTCAACTTCCACCGTTTCACCATCAATTTTAATGGCTTTCTTGAACACTCTGATATGAACATCCATATCAATGTCTCTGACATAGGTTGGATATTGTAGCTTCTTATATGGTAGCTTGGTTGTTAGTTTTGGTATAGGTTGCATAACAAGTGGTTGATACCATGGTGTTATAAACATGTGCAAGTTAGGTGCTGGCCATCCAAAAGATTCAATAGGTGGATTAAAAGGTGGTTCTTTAGGCATATCTCCTCTAGGTGAACTTCCTCTAGGTGAATCTCTAGTTTGTCCTCCATTTGGTGGTTATTGAGCATAACCTCTTGGTACATAAGTTTGGTAAGCTAGTAGTAGCGTGTATAGTGGTTGGAACTGGTGTAATAACAGGTTGCTGAACATGTCGTCTATCCCTACTGGTCACTAGTTGAACCATTGTAGGAAACTAATTTCCAATAAGGTATGGTGTGTACGTTGGTGGTACAATAAGTTGTTTAAGTATTAAGTACACATTCCCAGGTACATAACTTATATAATTCCTAAAGATCAAGGAATCAAATCCTTTTGTTCTAATTGGATATGCTAGATACAAACTAGGATCTAAAGGCACAAAAGGGGGTATGACATTATACCACATTGGGTATGTTGAAGTAGGTAAAATATTGGTTTTACCTGGTACAATTCGTGTAATAGGTTGTGACCAAGTTGTTTGATAGTTAACATGTATTGTTGTATGACTTAAACTAGGATTCATGGTTTGAGTTCCTAATACAAACACATTGGGTACTACTGTTGGAGTGGTTGGAAGGACAAGTTGATGAATATTCACCACCTCCTCCCATAATAATTGCCTTAATCTATCATCAATTAATGGACAAGAATTGAACAAGTGTCCCATTTGACGATAATATGAACATGTTATAGTTCTAATACCTTGGTTTCCGCTTGAAACTAGTTTGTGATGTGGAACTTGTGATTTTTCACCTAGACTAGATACTAATCTAATAGGCCAAGTGCCTTGTCGATAAATGATTCCCTGTTGAACAAATGTGGGTGTTGTTCTAGGTTCAATAGGTTCTAAATGTGGTATAGAAACTGATTGATTAGATGATCTTCAGTTGATGTGACAAAGTTGCTCCAACCTGTTGAATAGGTGAAATCATTCCATCTTTGAATTAGTGGGTACCAAATTGATGTTGGTGTGTGGTGATTGGTTTTGAAAACTAGCATGTGTTATAATTGGTGTAGATGCACCGATTATGGGTAAATTGTAACCTAGGGTTGCAAATTGCCATGGTTATTGCATAGAGACAACTTCATCAAATAATTGAATAGGTTCATGATTGTCATCATGATAAACATTCACTGCCCATGGTTGGGTTGTCATTTGTGGTGTTTTTTAATGAATGGTTGAGAACACCATTGGGTCTCTTCGCACAACTGATTTTGGTACATTTTGATGTTGTTCATTGACTTCTCCCCTCTGTGTTGCATTTGTGTTTAGTGCATTCATAGGTTCATCTCCCATAAGTTGCACTTGTTGTTCATCTTGTTCTTGTGTAGGATTCGAAACAAATTAATGTTTGACTTATTCTAGTTGTTTTTGAATACTTATAGTAATTACTTTTAACATTTTTTGAAATCAATAGGTGTTGGGAAGCCATTGTATTATTTTTCAACATAATTTTCTTAGAACAACCCCTCCTAGTAGTCAGAAGTTAATATACAACTTTTTTGACAAATTGGGTGCCTATGTTATTTCAAAAACTTTACACAAACTTCACCTTATTCTTAATGTTTTCAAATTAATCAAAAATAGAAACTTGAATCCTAAAATTTACACAAAACAAACAAACATGTATAAACCAAAATTTCAAGCATGATTGCTTTTCAAATCTGATTTATTAAAACTATTGAATCAAATCAAGATCCTAAGCATGACTGCTTCTAAATTTTGATCCCTAGTATGGTTGCCAAATGGTAATGGGTTTTTATATTCCCATCAAGGTTATTCTACTTCTAAATTCTTCAACAATAAGTTCCTAAATAACAACATGTACATGCAAAACACTAACAAAACTTAAACTACATACAAATCCTAGATTAACAAATATACAAATTATTCAAAACTTGAAAGAAATTAACTAAAAGAGTAATGATTCATATTCCATAAAATGAAAATTGAAACACTGTGAGGCAACTTTTGTCCCTCTACCTTCGGTTCTACAAGGTGACTATGCTTGAAAGCACAAATGCTACCGATGAAGGACGAATGCGAATGTATGTTTAGTTATTAGGTTACGTTCGTAGATGAAGTTAATTATTTTGCCTTCCAAGCATCATTCACAATTCAACATTGATAGATTCGTTATTTAAATTCACACATTCCAAAAACCAAAACCTTATATCAAATTGTCATCCCTTTTAATGAACACTTATGGACTCAACACCTTTTTAAACTTGGCTACAACCAGCAAGCCTTTGAACTATTGTTCTAACACATAGGTTGTCTAAATCTCGCTTGCTTTAGCTCTTTGGAAAAAGCTAACCACTAGGCGCACCTTCCCACCAAATATTAAGATCTGCAGTTAAATAACTAGGAAGTTATGCTACGAAACCCGAGAGGGTTTTGCAAAGGAAATTGGTCCAACTCGACTACAGACCCTAGTCACTTGGAAAATTGTTTCTCCCACATACGTTGTCCAAATCTAGCTTGCTATAGCTCTCTGGAAAGTTAGCAACAATGCGCATCTACCTACCAAATCTTAGGCTCTGCAGCTAAATAATTAGGAAGTTATACTACGAAACCCGAGAGGTTTTTTTGTGAAGTTTCTCTAAATTCTAACCTTCCAACCTCATCATTCCTCACCCGCATTCCTTAAAACTACTACAAGATCTTCCCTCCACTCCTTTCCTTCTTCCCTCTCCTAAGTCTCATCCCCATTCCCTTCAAAAAGCTTGTGAAACAAGTATTCAAGGAAATTCTCCAAGGCAA
>Ga0116231_10000985_pt1 | contig 55724 bp, 44 predicted proteins | sample S1TSphgellanicum_2_FD_89695 | JGI IMG/M metagenome (GOLD analysis project Ga0116231, IMG submission 89695) | Host-associated microbial communities from peat moss isolated from Minnesota, USA - S1T2_Fd - Sphagnum magellanicum MG | ecosystem: Host-associated > Plants > Peat moss > Unclassified...
ATTGTTGGAGCAGCACTAGGCAAGTTCAAGATGTTGGAGTATCAATGCTGTTTGTGGTGATTTTTTTTCTGGCTAGAAGCATGGTACATTTTTCTCCACATGAAATTGTTTTGTGTGTGTGAAGGCAAGTCTTACTGCCCCATCCTCAGCTCTCCTTTATGTTCATGACAGGAAGTTCGTGCCAAGTTTTATCATCCAAGCAATGATCTAGTAATCATGCACAATGATTACTGGGTAATTACCCGGTTGAAGGGGTAGGGAAAGGTAAAAACATTTTACTGGGTAATTACCCGGTTGAAGGGGTAGGGAAAGGTAAAAATAAAGGTAGGCGTGGGCGAATTGGGTAAGGGTAATGGTAAGGTAAGGGTAGGAGACAATGTATTACACGTTAACCTTTTACCCTACCTTGCCGAGGCTTACCACCAATAGCCATTAATAAAATAACCATCAATAGTCATTAATAAAATACCCACCAATAGCCATTAATAAAATACCCACCAATAGCCATTAATAAAATAGCCACTAATAGCCATTAATAAATTAATCACGAATAACCATTAATAGAATAGCCACAGTAACCATTAATAAAATAACCACCAATAGCCATAATATAATAATCACCAGTAGCAAGTAAGAGAATAACCACCAATAGCCATTAATAGAATAACCACGAATAGCCACTAATAGAATAACCACGAATAGCCACCAATAGAATAACCAGGAATAGCCACCAATAGAATAACCAGGAATAGCCACCAATAGAATAACCAGGAATAGCCACTAATAGAATAACCAGGAATAGCCACCAATAGAATAACTACTAATGGCCTTTAATAGAATAACCACCAATAACTATTAATAGAATAACCATTAAAAAACATTAATATCCACAAATAGAATAGGTACCAATAGCCATTAATAACCACCAATAGCACTAATAAAAGAACAACTAATAGCCATATATTATAATTGCTTAGGATTGCCAAAAATAATTTAAAGTGAAATAATTTATAATAAACAAAAATAACTTAAGGTGAAATAATTTTCAATAGCCAAAAATAACATAGAATAAACAAAAAAAACTTACAATAGTTGAAAATAGCCTAAGGTGAAATAAGTTAAAATATCCAAAAATAATTTATAATAACTACAAGTAGTCTAAATTGAAATAATCTACAATAGCCAAAAATAACATAGAATAACCAAAAGGACTTACAATAATTGAAAATAACCTAAGATGAAATAAATTAAAATAGCCAAAAGTAATTTATAATAACTACAAGTAGTCTAAATTGAATAATGTACAATAGCAAAAAAAACATAAAATAACCCAAAAAAATTACAATAGCTAAAAATAGCCTAAGGTGAAATAAGTTAAAATAGCCCAAAATAACTTAAAATAACCAAAAATAATTATAAATAGCCATAAATAGCCATATATAATGTAGGGTGAAATAATTTCAATTAATGAAAAATAATCATATAATAATTGAAAGTAGCTTAACATAGGTAGTATTATTATCTTAACAAAAACAAATTCATTTATTAAATTTTTTTTTCAAAAGAATGGTCATTGAAATGTTATTGAATAATGATATTCAATTTTTTTTTTGTTCAAATTATTTTTAAATTTTCAAAAAGAAATAAATGTAATTATGTACATTATTGAATTTTTTAAAAAAGTAAACTCGAATCATTTCATTTGAACAAAATCTCAATAAAATATGAATTTTCAAAGTTTATGTTTTTGTAATGTTTAAAATGAAGTATTTGATAAATAGAATGTAATGTAACATAACATCACAACAAGCGGGGTGGCTTGATGTTAAGGATGTTTGACCATATTCCAAAGGTTAAAGGATCAAACCTCATGGGTGGTGTTGTGTGTGGTCAATAATGGTATGTTGATCAAATACTTTCCTATTGAATTCCAAGGCTAGGTGCCTAGGTTGATTACGTGACCTACCTACCTAAGTTAAGTTTTTAACCTAGCGTAGGTAGTGACATGTGTCAATAAATAATAGGCTTTAAAAATCATGAAATTATCAATAATATTATATATTAAATAATTAAATTTTAATAAATTTCCATACTTGTTAGTTAATTAACTAGCAAGTGAATGGTTTGGTAAATTTATATTTCACTTAAAAGTAACCTTGTTTCACTAGGTACTAGTGAAACAAGTCATTATCCGTAGCAACTGGTGCCCGTTCACTAAGGGGTTAAACAATTTCACTAAGTAAAACTGTCCAAATTCATTAAAAAATCTAGTGAAACCCATAGTGAACTAGGACGCATTTCCTAATAGTGTAAAGTAAGTTAAAATATGTCAATCTAGGTTATGTTAAACTAAATTAGATTACTTAAACGTTTGTTTGTCCATTTCAATTGAATTTGGTTATACTATTTCAAATTCAAATATTGTTTTCAATATGAATACATTAGGTATGTAGTCATATTCTTAATCATAATTATTTTAAATCCTAATTATAATCATATGTATAGTTATGTAGTCATAATTTTAACTATAGTCGTTAAGGTGGTAGTGATTAAATACCACATATGATTCATGACTATGTTTGGACATTATTCGCAACATGTCCTAGTCATAAAAACCACATTTTGGTGTTGTGAAGTCCTTGATCAATTTATGGTCAATTGTCCATATTACAATTATTATGAATTAATGCAAAAAGAATGCATAAAATGATCCAATTGATTTTTTAAATTTTGTAAAGGAAAACCATGTTTCCCTTTATGCAACTACATGTTCATTAGGTCAATTTGATGGGAAAAAAACCATACAAAAATTTCAAAGTTTTAAAATTTTGAAATAAAAGGTTATAAGGGAAATGATTATTTTATTAAATCATTTGGTTAATTTTTTACTTTGTAGGTTCAAAAAACTTAACTATAAATGCAAGTCATGTGTAGGAAATAATTAAGCACAAAACATGTTTAGTTGATTTTTAAAACCCATTTTGGCATTTTTATGTTTCTACTTGTAAACCAAAATATTCATGCACAATTATGTGAAAGATCACCATTAGTATTGCATGAATTATTTTATTTTGGACTATTCAAATTTTCTTACTTATATTTGATTCATGTAAATGTTATTTGTAGAAAGTAACCTTTAAAAAGTCATGGAGCCAATTTTCCTTTTTTAGGTATCCTAATTATGAATGGATTTGGGGACCCATTATTTGATGATCCAAATTGGTTTTCCTAGTAACTATACCACTTTTAAAACCAAAAGCATTTCTAGCACAATAGGCATGGGATTAATGTCAAGTACCTTCTTCATTAATTCTAAACATAATAAAACACAGTGAGGGAAATGAACTAATCCCATCCATATGTAAAAATCACATCAACAACTCATGTTCATGTATCTAGAGTCATAGCCCATGCACCTACTCACATTCATGCACTAATTGCAATAGCCCCAACTCCCATTCCACACATATGAGGAATTCATCATCATCATCATCATATACATCTACATTTAGGTTATGTTTTATTGCATTTTAAAACTTCTTTTATATTTTATCCTTTCACCTTCACTTAATTGTCCACATTTTCATGCATTCACATCTATAGTTCATTATTAGATGGTAGTTCCTACTTAATTTTTGCACCTAGTACATATTCACCACATCCAATACCAATGTTTTTTCCAAGCCACTTTCAAAATATTACTCACAAGCTAGTACAATTTTTTACACCCAATGATTTTTTTAACACCTTTGAATATTTGGGTTGACATGTTGTTGGTGTGTTAAATGTAAATAAGGAGCTACTTCCTTGTGGGTTTTATGAAAAATTTGAACATGAATAGGAGTTTGAGGTCATGGAAGGTAATGATGTGCATTACATATTTTATTCTTTCCATATGTTACCTTAGTGTTGAGGTTCCAAGTGGTTGTGAAGGATTGGTGATCAAAATGGATTGTGTTGAAAGTATGTTAGAAAACATTTCTATTCAATGTTGTTAATTTGTGTGCATGGATGTTTGAAACATGAAGAGATTCATGCATGGACCCATTGATTGTATTTGGATCAATTATGTTAGGGTTCCCAAAGGCAACTTAGGGAAAGTAGCAATATGGTCATTCCAAGGTTACATAGCTAAGTTACAATAGGTTGTGAAATTAAATTAAAATTTGACTTCTTATTTACTATTCATATAATGGACCTTTTCACACCTAAAAGGTAATTTGGTTATTGTTCTCATTTGCACACTTGGTTTTTAAAAATAATTGTTGGTGTGCATGTATTTTGTACTCCTAACATACCTTGGATGGCAAGAACAAATATTTTGAATCTAGAATTTCAAAGAGAGAATTTTTTTTTAAAAATGATTTATTTTGTAAAACTCCACACCAACTTTCCTGCAAGCCCCACAATGGATACTTTTCTTTGTGTAACACCAATTTCGATAATGCCCCAATGTAATATATTTTCCATGTCATAAAAAATGTTAATAATAAAAACATTAGTAATTGAAATGCATTGAGAATATTTGGATGTCGTCATATGATAGGCTTGGAGTAATTGGACATAATTATACCATCTTTGTGTTTTGAAGTTTGATGGTTCTTATAACTATTACCAAAATGCTTCCAGTTTTATAAATATGAATTTTGACGTTGCTTCCCATTTGTGAATTAGCTTCCATCTTGTTGATTTACTTTCACTAACAATAATTTGACTAATGTTGTATCATTAAAAGATGGATCATATTTTGAAAATAGATTTGTTTTCAAGCCATTTGTGTTGACAAATTGCGATTATTTATAAGCGATATTCAAAATTGATATTTCCAAATATATTACATTTTCAAATGCCTCCAAATATATTCATCATACCTCCAAGTTTTATTACATGCATTTTCATATTAAAATCATTTATGAATATACAAATGGAATTGAATGTTAAAATCATACTAAATGAGACTGAATGTTGAAATCATCTACAATGTATATTTTTTAGTCTATAGCCCAACCCCCTTCATTGTGCTTTTGTACCTTTGGAAAACTTGGATGAATAGGGGTGCGCTAATGATTTTGTAATGTTTAAATGTAAGGTGTGTGAATTATGAAATATTGAACAATATTGTGATTGAAAAATGAATAAAATCAAAATCCAAAATTTAAAGAAAATTTGGGGGTGCCATTTGTACTATGGAAAAACCCTTGATGAATATGATTTCATGGAGGTTTCATGGAGGTGTTTTTCATAATTTTAAAACCTAAGATGCAAGAAATATTGAATTTGAGTAATTTATGTCATTTTAGTTCAATAACAATCAATTTAAAAAATTTAATAGAAATTAGATTTGATATTTAAACAAAAAAATTGTGAAGATTTTTTGGTGTGAAAAAAAGGATTATCACTCATACATAGATTTTAAATTACAAAACTCAAAATCTCCATATTTTGAAGCAAAACAATTGAAATCATGAAAGGTATATGATAAGTTTCAACATGTTGCCAATAAATAGTGGGGTCCAAAACAATTAAATATATTGTTAACCTATAGCAAAATTTGGTTAAATCCTATGTGGACAATTACCAATTCACATTCCTTACAATATTGAAAAAAACCCTAGACTTAGGCTAAAAAAGGTGTACCATGCATTTGCCCTTTCAAAATTCATTCAATATTTGTGTTCATTAGCACATGCAACAATATTATAATATTATAATATGGTTTAGTAATAATTAAATTAGTTTTTCAAGTGCCAAAATTTTAAATTTTTATTTGGCCTTCACATTGAAAGCTTTAAAAATTAGTTTTCATTGATGTCAAAATTTTAAGATTTCTTAAGGTTTTTGAAATTTTCTTACTTTGTTGCATTTTTGTTGTAGTCATTTATTGCATCCAACATGGGAGTTCAATGATACATGCCTTGCTTCTTTTCATACAAAAATGATTGAATTATGATTAATTGATGACATGAATTGTGATTGGCAATGAAAGTTTGGATACAATGGTTAGCTTTTTCATAATTGTGTTGTGGTTTGTGAAGGGAAATAGGGTCTATGATTTCTTTTCATGACTTTTTAAAACAAATTACATGGACTAGTGTTGTGGTTTATGCAGGGGGATGAAGATTATGATTTTTTCCAACCATTCTTTTGACTAAATTTGTGAAAACCAATGTTGTGGTTTATATGGGGAAACAAGGGCTTATTTAGATCTAATTATATAAATACGGCAACAAGATCTTATGGAAAACGTCTTTCATGTTCTCTAACATTGATCGACCGATGATTTTATTAAATGTAAAATCCAACTTGAGTTTATGAATTTCATTTTTCCTTCATTTGAAAATGGTAAACATTTGTGGGTTGTACATATGAATACAACCTATTCATGTGGGTATCCATTTAGGTGTTAAGGGTGGAAGACAAGAAACAAAATTAATATGGTAGTATTTTTAGCTACAAATGGATACCTATTTTATTATATAACTATTTTTTGTTGGGTTGCTCCAACATAATTTGGCTTAAGTTTTCTCTTTTGGTGTAAACCAAATCCGCAAGTTACTTCTAGTTAGCTTTTCATATGGACTTGCAATTTTTGGGTTTTGGTAAGTAGTTCACAAATAATGAACAACATTAGATTTGACTCATATATTCTCCTTTTGATTTTTGATGTTAAGAAACTCACTTTCATCTTGGTTGTTTGCACATTTTTCTTCACCTTTCTCTTGTTTGATCTCTCTTTGTAAAGTTGCTACAAATTTTCTTGGTCACCCAACATGGTGTCTTTGTACACTCTTTTGCATTGATCCTTATGTTTGATTGGCATTCTTGTTGAACTACTCAACTTCTTTTTGCAAAGTTTTCTCTTATTTTACACTTGTGATAGTCTTGAATAAAGCCTTGCATTCATTTTACACTTGTGGTAGTCTTTAATAGACCAAGGAACAAACTTTGTTACATTTTTTCCATCCCCATTTCAACTCTCAAATGCATGTACATTAAAAGTAAACTAAACATAGGACAAAAACCCTATGGTATTTTTTTCACCTTTTACTCCTCCTCACCACATGTTTTGAAACATAACCAATTCCTCTATAGGAATTGGTGACATGGCGTCACCTCATTAGCAGAGAGGTCACAAGTTACAACCCATATCCATTGCATATTGGGTCAGTTAGACAAGCATAGGAAGGTTATGGCAACAATGACGATGACATTCATCCCAAACAATGACATAGTCATCAATTATGGGTGAGTGAAATTTCATCCGTTGAATCATTGGTTATGTCCCGTAACATGGCTTGAACAGGCGAGTTACAAAAAAAAATCTCACCATTCACGCAACTCGATTTTTTCCCATAACCAGCTTACTTTTGCCAATTGTGTAGTCCAAAGTTCTTTCCAAAATGAATACACAATATTAAGAATCAAAATTTTAACAAATTTAAATCAAGGAAACAAAAATCCGCAAATTCAAATTTAAAAAATAAATGTATTACAAAAATAAATATGTACATATACTAACATGGTTTTACATCATTGTTGTGTATTTAAAATTTTAAATAATAAATTGCTGAATTTGTCACAAAAAATCATTGCTAAAATTGATTTTGAAAAATAAAATAATTATCATGCACTTAAGTGCCAAACCTAAAAAGGTTCTACAATGAACCCCATTTATAATCATGCCCTTGGTGGCCACTTTTTTTTTGACACTAATGAATTGTGATTTAAATGAGTATAATCACATTCCATATAAACCTTTACAAGCTTTTAATTATAGGGGGGAAAAAAACCCTTACAAAATAACCTTTTATGCTAGAATAAAAATGTCAATTATTTAAATTTCTTACATGGGTTATTATAAGGTTTATTGTGCGTTATTAGACTTGAAAAAAAGTTGATTTTTGCTTGTTTTAATGTGATGATTTACATTGAGTTTGAGCTTCTTAACTATTAGCTTGTGTATCTTGTCAACTAGATTTTTTTAATTAAGATTTTCTGTTTTCTTGACAAGTTCATATATATTTTGCTTGTTTGAACTAGAAAGGTTATTGTTTTTCTTTTGTTTTCAATTGGATTCATTGTTGTTAGTTTGCACAACTTGAACACAAATCAACATTAAAATTGACAAAGGGAATTACAATTTACAAAACCCTAATATTTGCCTTAGATTTCTGCTCATTTTAATCACATTTACAAAGAAAGCTTTACAAATATTTTGTGCTACTAATGAATGGGTGTGATAGTGATTCTAAAAAATGGTGTTTCTTATTAAAACAAATGGTTACCAAAAAATGTGTGACACAAACAAGAATGTGACTAAAATGGGCATGATTGTAAAGGGGTTTACTATAATAAGATAATAAAAATCAATCACCAAGGGTCCATTATTTAGTATTCCTTTTTCAGGTATGTATGTGGCTAACCATTCACATGCACACATACATGTTCCCCTAAATTTTATAATTGTTTTCACCCAATTGAAAATAAAAATTTGTTATACATGCCCAAAATTGGGTGGGAGATAGACTATACTACCAAGAACAGGCATCTGTGCCTGTAAATTTTATTATTTTTATTTTAAAATTTTTGTGATGTAGTTGAAGTGGAGATCATCCATAAGAAAATTTAGCCAAATTTGGCTAAAGGCAGGATATGAAAATAAAAATAAATTTAAGCATCCTTAAAAAAATTGGCTACAAACTAGAACTCACCCAATACAGAAATCTGGAGATTTTTCCGAAAAATCTGGCCAAATATGAGAACTAGATAACAAAAAAGAAAAGAAAAGAAAAGAAAAGAAGAAGAAAAAGACGTTTAGCCATTTTGAAAACAATCCAAATGGCTAAATTTAGCAAGAAAAACAACCAGTAGCCTATTTTTCAAAGGCCCAAAAAACACTCCAGTAAATTGCATTTACAAACCAAAAATTCACACCCAAAAAATTCCACAAACCACCCCAATTTCCCTTTCCCCTCCCCCCCCCAAACAAAATCCCCATTTCACCTGATCCTCCAATAGAGAAATCTGGCGATTTTTAAAATAAAAATGGCACAATTTGGCAACTAGAAAACCAAAAAACACAAATCTCGAACCATTTTGAAAAAATAGAAAACCCAACTGGCTAAATTTAGCCAGGCAAAAAATAAAAAATCCAATGGAAGAATGTCACACCCCCTATTTTTTTCAAAGGCTAAAATAAACACACCAGTAAAAGTGGCCCCCTAAAAACCCAAAAATTTCAACCCCCAAAAAATTTCCCTAAAGAAAGTACCCCTTTTGCCCATCCCCACTTCCCCCAAACCTGCATTTGACCTGATCCCCAATTCCGCCATCCGGATTCGAACGCGGGAGCCCTTGGAAGTGGGTCCTCAAGGATTAGGGTTAGGGTTTTGCGGGATCCCCGATCTCGGGAAACTCGAAGAAGTTCGCGCGCTGGAATGCTGACTCGTGCGAGTGAAGATGTCAGCAGAGCAGAGCAGATCGATCGAGAGAGAAGAAGAAGAAGAAGAATTGGAGATTTCTCACTCGCGCGTCCATCTACTGCGATCTGTTTTGTATCTACCCAACAAATGGATTTCTTAGCTTCTCTTACGTAAGAGAAGCAAGCTTCTCAGCCTGCAGGAGGGTTTGGTTTCTGGCACCTTGCAGGCAGGCAGGCAGGCAAGCATTCGGGGTGGTATTCTTTTTCTTCTTCTTTTAGGCTAAGAATCCTCAAAAATTCGTCGAACAACTTTTCCGTGAAGAGCTCAGATGTGCTGCGGATGATCATGGCCAGCAGCGATGGGACCTCCTCCTCATCAGTGTCTCCTCGCACTGGTAAATTTTTTTGTCGCTGCTTTTTTCCTTCCCCTTTTTCCATGTCTAAATTGTGCAAAGAAAAAGAGGGTTAGGGTTAGTAGTAATTTCTCCGCTTCTGTGATGACTTTTAAGCATTTGGGGTGTAGAATTGAGAAATTATTTCAGGTTTTTGTTTTTTGTGATGAAGGTGGATTTTTGTGAAGATGGGTTTTTTGAAAATGGTGGGCTTTCAGGAAACCTACTGATTGCATTGCAGTGTAGTTTTTACTTACTGGGTGATTGATTCAATAAGCAATTGATTGCTTAATTGATCAATTTAATTGATTCAAGCATTTGTGAATTTGTGAACACATACATACATTGTTCTGTATCTGATGAAGAAGATGAAATGGGAATCCTCTGCAGCAGTTATTCAAGTGCTTGTTGCAGCAGTTGGGGATAGCTCACTGGCAGTTCAAGAGGCTGCAGCAGCTGCCTTGCGCAACAATGCCCAGCAGTATGTTACCTACCCCAACTTCTGAAAATCCCTGTTCTTTTCTAACTACTCAAACAACAAGGCAATTTGAGCTCTGTCTTCTTTTTGCAGATCCTCCTCCCATGTCCTGCCAAAGTTCATAATATTAGACAAGCAATGCTTGGGTCTTCTCTAGGGCATGCAATTTAGACGGCTCATAGGATGGACCTATGGGTTTGTTTGTTCCTCAAGGAAATATCCAATGGGTCTAGTCTAATTGTGGATGAATGGCAGGAATGCTGTAACTGTACTTGAGTGCTGTGCAACAAGTCTCCGAGCTGGCAAAAAGGTAATAATGTTGGCTTCTCAAGAGCAAGCTTTGAAGATTGATGATCTGTCCTTGGGTCAGAGTGAAGAATGTAGCAATTTTTTTTTGTTGACAGTGCTGCTGTGATTTTATTCGTATTTTATTTTTCTGTCAGCTGTTTTGGCATTATGTTTTTTTTTGTGTTATGATGTCCACTTGTGCTACTATTACAGTGATGCCTATCATCTTGGTGACATGCACGCAGACTTGTTGTTGTGACTGGATTTTCTGAGCAGTCTAAGTAGCAATTTCAGACCCCCCTTTTGGAGGCTAAATGCTTTGTGCCATCATGCCACAGCGGAGTGGGCAGCCAGGCAGCCATCGAGCAGGTCTTCTTCTCATAATGGCCCACACAGTCCGGGAAATGAGTGAAGAAGAGGTGGATCCAAGTTTAATGCGCAAAGTTGCAAAGGTTGCAATGGCTGAGTTGACCATGATCAAGGTTCGGAAATGTTAGAAATCTATCTATTGACACAAAGAATTGTCACAAAATCCACAAAACAATTGCAACTCTACTACTGCTGTTTGATTGATATACTCAGGAATGTGTAAAACGCTGTGATCTGTACTCACTAAATTTTTGCTTCTTGTTCTCCAGGATCTTAACTCTGAGTGGCAGCATTCTGCTTCAAGTCTGATTGTTGCACTGGGGTCTCGACTTCCAGACATGGTATGATTACATGGCACTTATGATTGTTGTGTCAATGCACTCTGATAGGAGTTGAGAGTCAATGTTGATTTTTTATCATGGCTGCTGGCTGGCAATATTTGGACATTTGGCACATGAGATTCAGAAATCTACAATGACACTCTCCACCTTCCTTCACTCATGCGCCCCACAGATGATGGAGGAAATTTTCAATCAACTGCCTGGGACCACAGTACCTGTTACAGTGCTAGTTCAAACACTTGCTGAATTTGCAACATTATATGGTATGTGCTCACCTTTGTGAACTTGGGGGTTGTGAGCAGCAATTTTGGACAAGTCGAACAGTGATGTAGAAAGAACATCTGTATTTGAGTGACATGTGCCTCTTGCAGATATAATCCCCCACCCTTTTTTCTATTGGAAGATGAGAATCCTTTTTTTCTGCATCTTCATGTGTCATTTTTGTGCAGCTACAGCATATATTCTTGTTGATATTGTTGCTTTTTTGGTGGGTGATTAAAAAATAAAGCCTTGCAGTTTGCCCCACGGTTGAAGATTGTTCTCTCACGTGCACTACCCATCTTGGGTGGTGTGAAGGATTCCCAGAGGAGCATCTATGCAAATGGTAGTAGTCTGCTGCAAATTTTCTTTTATCATTTCAGTCTGATGATCAATCTGCCATTTGTCTCATTTTAGTCAAGTAATGTTCAGTCCACAATGCATGCATCCCTTTGTGGTTTGTGCCATACAAGGTTCTAAGTTTCTTGACCGTAATATATGCCTTTTATGCAGCTATCACATCCTGGTGTGAAGCTATATCTCAATTTCAAGAAGCGACACAATCACCTTCTCTTCTTGGTGGGGACATGCAGTAAGAAGAGCAGCCACTTCCTCTCTAGGAAAAATCTTGTGAAACTTCATAACCCATGGGACATGGGTCTCAAGATATGGGCATTTTTTCATTGTCTGGGACACTTCAATCACTACCCAATTCTTTTGAACTGGAATTCTTGAAGTATCTGTGCCAATCTTCTGTTTTCTGGGTTGTATGTGTTGCAGAGCAATGCTTCATTCAGCATTTGATCTTTTCCTCAGTTCATGGGTGGCTTCTCGTGACCGGAAGGTGATATAAAGAAGACATTCTGTTCACCTGCAAGTGGAAGAAGAAGACAGTCAGAATGACATTGTGTCGGAAGTTGGGAGACTGACTCTTAATTGACTAAGTGTTCATTGCTTGTGTTTTGAAGAGTAGGTGCGCTTGGCAACAGCAGAGGCACTGGGCCAACTGGTGGGTCTGATCAGCAAACCACAACTCACATCTGCACTGCCTAGGCTACTTCCAGCCATATTAGCAGTGTAAGTTGGGGCCAGTACTGCTGCTATCCATGAGTCTCTGTGTGCATATTCTTGGGTAGTTTGTAGGGACTACTACTTCTAGTGCTTCTTCGATAGTCACAACAACACTGGTGGACCTGAACTGTATATCATGTGGATATTTGATTACTGTTATATTGCCTCCTTTACAGGTGCAGGAAAGAGGAAGAGGATCCACTGCCAGTAACTCATAGCTTGCACATGGTTCTTAGTGCAGTTCTTATCAAATACAGTGCACCATTAGTTGACTTTCAGGTAGATGATTCCTCCTCATGTGATTGTCAAAATGAGGGACACAATCACATGAGACTGATCACTCAAGACTTATCATGTGATTGATTGTGTCCCTCTAAGTCTTGAGTTTCTGGATAACATGCTCCACACGCAGCTCCTCTCCTATTGTGTGATTGGATGTAATCTCTTAAAGCAGCCTGTTCCAGTCTTGCTCATATGTGCAGCCATATGAATTCACATTTGTCTCCATCCTGATTTTTCAAGGAATTTTTTCTGTGTGGTGGAATGTACCTATGGTGCAGGCCTTAATTCCTGTGTTGCATTTGCTTCTTCCAAGGGCCTACTTCTCTGCAAGCAATGGCAGTGGAGATGAGTTGAGTTCATACCTGAAGGTAAAATCTGTAGTTGCAATTGGAAAAAAGTTAGTGCAACTTGAATGGGTGCCAATTGGTGGAACCAGATTCTTTCACCTTCTGCCTGTTCCTCCAGTGATTTACACATTACCCTTGTTTGTCTACCAGGTCATCATTTTATGCAAGCTTCAAAGGGTTTTTTTTACATTCTTTTGATTTTACCTTTGCAGAGTTATAACGAGGTGCTCCACTGCTTTGTCACAATCGGAGTAGTTTACCCAGAGGATACTTTTACTTACCTATTACATGTAATGGAACCCTTTTTCCTTTCTCCTGCATGCATGCATTACCTACCTAAACAATAAACCTAGGCAGTAAACCCTAAACCCTAAACTAGGTAGTTTGTGCATGATGGGTCATATATATTGACTAGGAAAGAAACTGGGCGATCAACTGGGCACTTTTGTTCATACTCCTGTTTTTTGTTTTTCTGTTTTTTGTTTGTTTTTGTCTTTCCTAGTTTGGATCTTTCTGTGGCTTCTTGAAGTGTTAACCTTGCTGTGGGTTTTTTCTTCATCATGAGAATGGAGATTTCTCTAGTCTTATGAAAGATATTGTGATCTGGATGACCCAACAACATATTTTGCAAATTTTAGTTCTTATTTCATAATCCATCCATCAACCCCCGAGGAAGAGGTGCTTTGGCGGTGTGCTTTTGCTGTACAAGCAGGGACTGTTGTGGAGGGAGGCACTTCTGAATTTCTTTCGGCATGTTCCAGAGACTAAGGATGAGAGAAGATTCAATACGATTGGGAGCATTCTCAGTGGTCAAGCATCTTTTAACAAGGTGTTTTGATGATATATGATCCTAAACCCTAAACCCTTAACACTGAATACTAGCTAGCCAGGTGTAATTGCTGCAATGTTGATAACTTATTCTGGGATGACACTGTATTATTCCACCCATATGCTGATGATGATGTCTTTGCATTTTGTGCCACTAGGTTGTCAGCTGCTTGGAACTTGAGGAAGGCTGAGCTTGCTGAAGCTGTAAGAGATCAACTTCAAGAGAAGGACCTAAAGACCAGAAAAGCTGTTGCGGAGGTACACCTACTGCATTGTCATGAACATTGGGGGTTCTTTAGTTGATTGCATTTAGATGAACTGCTATGGGTTGAGATGACCCAGTTGTTCATTATCAAAGCTAATGACACCTTATGATGTTAGAGCATCTCCAGTGGTGCTCAGTTTATGACCCTGCAAAATATTTCTCACATCCAAGTTTATTTATATACTTTTTTCTAATCCCACCCGTAAAACTAAAACTGGGACTGCAAATAGGTGAGAGACTACTACTAGCAAGCCACCTGGACCAATCAAACCATTTAACCAATCAACAGCTGGTGTTAAGCTTGGCTGTGCTTTTTTCCAGCCTCAGCAAATTATGCCAAAATGCTGGGCCAAAACCATTTTGTTGAGCCAAACCAGCATGTTTTGACTTTTCTTCATCCAGTTTTAATTTGTAGGGCACATACTGAGCACTGATGGAGTTGCTCTTGGTGTCTTCAGTCTTAAATTAGATCAAAAGAGCTCAACACCCTTTGTAGATTGGCTTTGACAGCCAACAAAGTACAGGGAAAAGAACTTTGTGAGTACTTAAACATTTTGTTTGTCCAGTCTTGTGTTTTTAGACACTTTGTGCTCACTGTTGATTTCTGGTAATGTTGTCAGCTTATTGTATCAATGGCATCAGATGGTGTTTTTGAGAAGGAGACTGGAGAAGCATATGTTGAGTTCCTCATACAGCAGTGTTCAATCTCAGATGCTGAAGTTGTGCGTGTTCAAGCAGAGCATGCCGCAATTGAAAAAGCTATGGGTGTACTACTAGCAAGTCCAAATAGGACTGAGGTATTTGGGAGGATATTCTGCAAATGTTGCTATTGTTGGTTTGTTTAGGGTTTTTTTTTTTTTGGTTTTGACCTGGTGACAGTGGAAGTGGTTTTACCTTATTGAAATCGAGGAGCTGATTCAAATTTTTCTACCAGTATGGGTATAACTGATGGATGTTTTATTTGCTGTAACAGCTCAATGTAGGGGCTGTATCTCCATCAGAGTTACGGGCAGTTAGTGAAAAAAGTTTGCTCCTGCTTGCAGGCACAGTCACAGACATGGAGGTGAGATAGCTTTTTCTTTTGGAATAGATCAGTGTTGATCAGGTACTAACAAATATGTGTGGGATTGAATTGTTCCTATGGAGCTAAGCAAATGCTCAAGGATCTGGTATGTTGTATTTTGTGTCTGTTGCTCATGTCTTTTGTGTCCATCACAGAAGTGTGTTGCAGGGAAGTTGGGTGTAATAATGTTCTTTTCTTGCAATATCTTACAGCAATGAGGCTACTGACTGCAGGTTGTGCTGTGGCCTTTTCTACTGAAGATGCTGATTCTAGTGCAATACACTGGGGCAGTTGCTACGGTAAAAAGTCAATCTAAAATAATAAACTGGAATTTCCTTATTTGAAAGCTGGAGTTGAGCTTCTGTTGGTAATGCATCTGAGGAGGTTCATTAAAAACATCCAAAAGCTTTGTTTGTGATTATTTTAGCCCTTGCTTGACTGCTTTGAATTGGGTTTCAGGTTTGTAAATGTATATCGGAGCTATCAAGGAGAAAACTTGCTCGAGGGGAAACAGTCTCCATAGACTATAGTTTGTATACTGATATTCCAGGTCCAGAGGTATGTTTTTAGGGTCTACTCTAAGCCCTAACCCTAAACCCTTCTCATAGCTATTTGGGGCAACTTATGAGAAGTACCCTTCTTGCCTCCTCAGTAGTGTTGCCTGCTTTTGGTGTCTTCCCAGTAGTGAATCCATATTCTATTGCTGCTCTTGCTGTGGAACATTGGATTATGCAGTGAAAAGATTGACATCTCTATCTTGTGGATCAAACAACTACTCTCTGAATGGAACCTGTCTCCTGGCTGGCAGGAAATTCTTGCCCGTTTTCTAGTGCTGTTACAAGACCCAATGGCAAGAGAACAACTGGCATCTCGTATATTGACAGTATACATACTCATACCCTGAACCCTAAACCCTAGGTGGTGAATAATGAACTAGGAACTTCCAATCTCTCACTCGGTTGGAGCCCTGGAGTTGCCACTTTAAAGGTCCTGTGTTTTAAATTTGGTACTAGTGAAGTGTGGTGTATGAAGAAGTGGACACAACAGCAGTTCTGTACCTGTCATTCTGACCCCAATGTTTTTGTTGCAGGTCCTCTACTATTTAGGACCACTATTTCCAAAAGCAGTTGTGCTTGTCTGGGAGGATGAGGTAAGTATGTGCATGTTGGCATTATACTCAGGTTTGAGCAAAGGAAATAAAAAAGCCTCTACTTTTCTTGACAATGTGGGGCTTTGATCTATCTAGTGCTACTGGTTATTATATTCAAGAGCTTTTGTAAGACTTGGGGAGGTTTTTCCCCTATTGATTCCCAGGGAAATTAGGATGTGTGTGTTTTTTTTTTGCCTCCTGAAAGACATGCTGTTCTGGATTTGAAGAAAACCTGCTGTTATCTTGATTGATTGATTTTGATGGCAAGCTATAGATTCCCAAACTGAAAGCATATATCAGTGACTCTGACGATATGAAAGGAGACTCCTGGCAACAGACAACATGGGAAGACATGATTATACATGTAAGCATAAGGAGGAGAATCATTACTTCCACAGAGAGAAACCCACTTGCATATACTCCCTGGGATTTGTAGAAAGGGCACGAAGATGGGCTGGTTCTTGTGGGTTTTTGCAGCTGAATTGGTTCAAAGCATCCGTGAATTTCCTTGTGTAGCTCTAGGGTCTTTCTATGAACTTCTGAGTGTAAGAGCAACTCCACCAGTGCTCAGTATGTGACCCTGCAAATTCAATTTGGATGAAGAACAGTCAAGACATTCTTGTTGGCTCGGCAAAATGGTTTTGGCCCACCATTTTTGCACAGTTTGCTTAGGCTGGTAAAAGGCACAGCAATGCCTAACACCTACCAGAGAAGACTATAATAAATATGAACTGACTGCTGCTCTCTGTTTTGAATTGGCCCAAGTGGTTTGCTATTAGTAGTCTCCCAGCTATTTGCAGCCCCAGTTTTGGTTTTATGGGTGAGGTTGGAAAAAAGTAAATAACTAAGCTTGGATGTGAGAAATCTTTTTGCAGGGTCAAATACTGAGCACCACTGGAGATGCTAAGATATCATTGAATTTCAGACACAATTTTGCTGTGCAACTATTGAAACTATGCATGTGGGCTTTCCTGCCAAATTATAGTTTTTTCTCTTGTGGCACACGTTTTTGCAGCTATTATCAGAGTCACTTGATGTTATACAAAGCCCAGAATGGACAATTAGGCTTGGGAATGCTCTCAGTATGCAGTATGACTTGTATGTGGGAGACCATCAGCATTCTGCAATGCTACACAGGTGGGTGGGTGCAAGCTTCTCACCACTTACAATTTATATTTTTGGTCATGTAACTTCCGTGTGCTGTCAAAGTCTAAAGTTGCTTAACAAAATGAATAAGAAGAATTTATGAAGCTGCCACTGCTGTAATGGGTCCTAAACCCTAAACCCTAAATCAATCCTTTTTTTTCTTTCTGGTTCTGTGATCTGTCTGCAAGACAGTGATGGGTGTGCTGCTGCCTCTGTTTTTTCTTTTCCTTTTTCTGTAACTGGCATGTTGGGTTGCTGACTGATAGATGGAAAAGTGCCCTGTCAGATGCCTGGGAATGCTACTGCAGAAAGTAGATGACAAACGTTATGTGCAACAAAAGATTGCTTTGATGTACAAGCATGCCAACATTGGAGATGAGACAAATCGACTTGGTCTTGCCAAGGGCATGGGCCTGGTATTTCAGCTCTGCTCACATCCTAAACCCTAAACCCATTTTTGACTTTAGTAAAAGACTGCACATTTTCCCTTGAGTTAACATCGATAGGTCCAATGGCCATGTAGTTCACTTCCATGTATGGATTCGAGGGACAAGTGGTGAAGCAGAGTTCAATTGATGACAAAAGTTGTACCTTCAGGTAGCTGCTGCACATCTTGACACTGTTCTGGAGAAGTTAAGAAGAGTACTGGAGAGCCAAAGCCAGAAAGGACTTCGCAGGTATGTGGGCTCCAAGTACTGCATAGTCAATTGTTCTTAACTATTGGTAGTGGTATCTGAAGTGCTAGTTGTCGGTGACCAATTAGCTACCTGTGGCTAAAACCGTAAAAACCCTAAAACCCTAAACTGCTTTGCTGCTGGCTAAAGAACTTGGTGACAAGTAAATCTGTGTTTGGCAGACTGCTGGCAGTAATCTTTGCACAGGGTAACACAACGGAGGTAGATGATGTGTGTGCTGGCTTAGCCTTGATGTATGGTTATGCAGCATCATATGCACCCTCAACAGCAATAGAAGCTCGGATTGAAACACTTGTGGTAAGAATGTTTATTCCACATATTGTTCTTTATTTTTTCTCATCTGTGGTTGCAACAATGGTGTCTCTGATCGTCATCTTTTCAGGAACCCATCTGTCTACAGTTTCAAGAGGAAACTTTCTTCCTTGGTTTCAGATGAGTAGGCACTGTAAGTCAAAAGGCAATGAAGAAGAGGCAATTCATTATTGGGTGTTTGCCAAAGCACTACAATCAGGATGCTAGCTCCCTTTCCTTACAATCTGATTGTTGCATGCAGGGCACAAACATGCTGTCTGGACTTCTGAATGTGAGATCTGCAGCAGCTAAACAGGCTGTTATTACTGCTATTAACCTGTTAGGTTTGATACTACCTCACCCATTAGGTCTCCTCAATTATTATGTTGCAATGTTTCACTTACTTTGAACCTAAACCCTAAACCCTAAACCCTTTCATTTTACTTTTTATGGGAGAGATGTTGAGTCAATTACTATCTGTGAAATTCTTCTTGGGTGTCATCAACTTATTTTTTAGAACTGGAGCCAGAGGTTCTTCATAAAAGTCAAGAACTGCCCCAACATTGGTCATACTTTCAGCCTATGTTCATTAACCATGCCATACAATCCAACTGTACAAAAGCTATGCCTTGATCTAGTCCCTGCAGATTAAGCTCCCAGATCTTATTACAAGAACACTTAGCTTGGTATGACCCGATTCTGGTCCAGTTCCAGGTAACCTGGACCAAAACTGGCAGTTAACTGCTGGTTAAACTTGGTTAGCCCCCAGTTCTAGTCCTTTTCTTAAATTTCTTTTTAAAATTCAAAAATATCATATCCAATTTTCATAAAACTGGGAACCAGGTTTGGAACCAGAACTGATGTCATGTGACCTTCGAAGTGTTGTTGTGGAGTTCTTCACAAACTCATAGATATGACATAGGACCATGCCATAATGTCCTTTCATACTGTACTTCAGAAAATGGATCTTGACTTACAAATTGTTTCTTATTTTGTGGTATTTTGTCAGGCCAAGCAGTCATCAAGGCTGCAGCCAATGGGGCATGCTTCCCCTTAAAGAAGAGGGATACTATGCTGGATTACACAATGGCTCTCATGGCTGATGAAGGTGCAGGATTTGTCTTAACAACTTCCAAATCCTTGGATTATGAGGTATTGCACACCCAGGTAAGGAAGGACTCAACATCCGTAAAGATGCCCTAAATGTTGACAAATAGTCTTGTAAGTTTTTTTTTTTTCCCTGTTTGAGTTGAATGGAGAAATTGCAGCACATTTCTATGCCCTCCCACTGTTATATAATTTGCTGTCAAACCAAAATGTTCAAATTTTGCTTCTTGAACCCTCAATCCTAAACCAGTAGTGTCTGGTTGTGCAGGAACTGGCTCTGAATGCATGCACCACATTGGTTTCAGTTGAGCCAAGGTTGACCACAGCAACAAGAGGCCGTGTCCTGCAAGTAGGATACTTCTGGAAACCATGGCATGGTTGAAATGTGATTGTTTTCTTTCAGAGTCAGAACTAGTTTGTATGCTAGGTCCTGATCTTTCTGTGTGTTATGGATTTAGGGTTTAGGGTTTCACATAGTTGATCTGGCAAAATTTGAAGTGTGCCCAATTGGTTGTTGTTTCATGTTACAAGTTACAAAATTGCTCTTTACAAACCACCACCCACTATGAACTTTTTTGGTGCTTGGTAGGCCACTCTTGGGTTCTTCACTTTGCCCCCTGAATCACTTGGAGTTACCAACTCACTGATATCAAATTTAACTACATTACTGACTGCAGTTCTGCTGACCAGGTACACAACTGAATCCTTTGACCTTTCTCAGGAAGTATGGGGGGCCATAGTGGCAGGAAGTATGGAATGTATCAAAGTTTCCAGGTTCAGAATGCTCATGAATGTGATTTTAACAGGAACCCAATAATGGTAATCATGAAAATTAGTGTCAGAACTCAATATTTGTGTGTTCAAAATGTGCTCATTATGTTGGGTTGAGACTTGGGTAAAGGTGGCAATAAGAGTAGACAGCAAGATGGCACGGGCGGCCTAAACCCTAAAACCCTCAACCCTGGGTTTTTTTTCCCTGTGGGATGATGACAGTGGAGAAGATGGAAAGAGTAGGGCTGACCAGCTTCAGCATCTGTTGAAGAACCTTGATCAATATGTATCTTCACCAGTGGAGTACCAGAGGTTGAGGGCTTGCTGTACAGTGCTAGCACTGCTGAAACAATTTCGAGCCCTTTGTACTGCTGGCAGCTGCCCTTTCAACTGCACTGGGAACTGTCTGCACCTTCGCTCCACTGCAGAGCGTGGTCAGAGCAGCTCAGCAGGTAACCCGTTGCCTTAACTCTCTTAGGAGATGGACATTAGATCTTGTCTAGGAAAGGGCTGATCTTTGTGCAAGTTTGCCTGACTGAATGTGGTGGAGAAGATGCTGCTTCTTCCACTTGATTTGAACTCGTAACTGCTTTCTTGTGATTGAGCAGCTCCACCTCTTCTCCCACCACGTGAAGGTCTGAAACTGGGAGAACGAACAATGGCTTACCTCCCTAGGTGTGCAGACATATCTGCAGAGATCAGGAAAGTTTCTACCCAGGTAGTGTGGACTGCTGCTTTATCCTGCTTCTCATTCCCTTGTGTTGGACATGAGACCTGTGTGATTGCACTACGAATAGATTTTGTGTACAGGAGTTATGTTGCCAAATTTGTGTTTATGTACTATTTAAAATGCTTCATTCTGGGAATATTGCAAGTTCTGGGGCACACGTCAGTTAGGGTTTCTTTCTTTCTTTTGTTTCTAATTTGAACAGTTACCCATTTGTGCAATAAGAAGCCTGTTGTTGATGGACCTGTATTTGGAAGTTTGGAACTATATCTATTCGCAGTCTCGTAGACACATCAATTGAATGTTTTGCTGATGTTGTCCGTGTTCCTGATCAGGTGTTGGATTTGTTCTTCAGTATCTCATTACTGCTCCCTAAGCCTGTTGGGGCGGAGGCTTCTTTGAATAGGCAGGCATCTTATGCTGCTGTTACAGATCTAGAAGATCTCATTGCTGTGACCAACTGGGTATATGGAAGCTCTAACGAAACTCCTATCTCAGCTTGCAATCTGTTGACAGGATATATATATGTGGGATTCTAAAGGATGGAACCCTAAACTGATGTACATTTTATGTAAACCTGTAATGCAACTTTTTCCTTCACGTTTTCTTCATGCAATTTGGGAACAATATATGTAAGCTTCACAGGTTTATAAATGATGGCAGGATGCAACGGGTGATGAGCTGGAGGTCTTAAGGCATATTGTACACTCGGTTGGCATTCTGCTGACAACTGAGGAGGTATGCAAGAGTGTTCTGCAATCTCTATTTTTGGGTAATGAATGTGTTCTGGCATTCTGGTGTTATGTTATGCTGGTGGGTCATCCTGCATAGATAGGGCTGACACTGGCAGCAATTCTTGAAGGCTTTGAGGTCCTCAAAGCTCAACTTCTGGAAGACTGTTTTTTTCTTAAAGGTCACATCTGAAATATTGGAATGTTCAGCTTGTGACAGCAGTAAGAGGATGCCGTGCAGCCATTTGCGACAAGGTTTCTCAGTCAGCCAGAGGATCCATTATTGCAATCACTGACCTCATTGTCAAGCGGGGCAGTGAGTTACGTGAGGGAGATGTTTCAAGGTATATGGAAATCCTTGTAAATTTGTTTGTTTTCCCTTGTTAGTCTTCAAGAATTTACTTTGTTTTCTTCATTTCTGGTTTTTAGCTGAGAAGGGGGCTGAGGCAAAGAAGGTGTGGTGGGGATTTGCAGGATAACACAGGCTTTGTTTGGTGCAGCAGCGTCCTTATCTGACCGGGTGATGTCTCAACAAGTTCTGGAAGCAGTACGTCCCTTTCATATGGGCTAAACCCTAAAACCCATACCTATTGATTTGGAAACACAATGGAAAGTTTATGATCCTGTGAGGCATAGATTTGACAATCCACTGTATCACAACAATGTATCACCATTTGCTTCAGTATCACAAAAGCCTTTGCCAGCAGTTCTGGAGGCTTGTTGTCAATAATGTAAGCAGAAGAGCAGCGTTCATGTTAGTGGAGTGAAATTGTACTTTCACCCTGGGTGCCTTCCCCCTGCTGAAGTGAGTCTCTCTTTGTGGGTGGCAACAGATGTGCTCTCTTGGAGAACATGCCCAAGCAAAGGTGGTGTTTGATGAAATTTTGACAGCAGCGGAGAAGGATGTTGCTAGGAGAGAGGGGACCAAGCAAAGAGGAGCATGGCCAGTACAAGAAGCCTTCCTGGTGAGAGCTTGATATGGAAATAGTTGATCCATCTAGTGTCCGATGAAAAGGTCTGGCTCTGTAAGCTCCTCGGTGTTTTAGAGCTTCCCATGAAATGACTCCTGTATCATGGCTGGATTCATGTGTGCTAGCTTTTTCCAGTGGATGGATGACCAGATTGGTGATGGGTGGTGGTTTGAGCAGGCTGTTGCACACCATAAAGTCCTGTCACTCCCATTCCTAGACCATGTGGTGGTTGTCCTCAACCAGGTGCCTCTTTTCAGAGATGATGATGTGGACAAAGCAGATTCCTCTGAGCGATTGTCATTGCCCCCCCATACATTAAGTCAACTTCCACAAGCAGCCACCCTTGCCCTCGGAGCTATCTTGCGGTATAATATCACCTCCCCATCTCTTTCATTTTGTCATTTGTATCTGGTAGTAGATATACTGCACAGGAAAGTAGGGACACAAGCATTGACAGATCAAGGCTGGTAGGAGTGAAGTAGCTGCAAATATGAGGACCTTGCCCCTTGGTACAACCTCAAAGAGTTGTGGCAACCTTCAGGGGTGATGGCCATCTGACTGAGCTTGTTCATCTTGTAAACCCTAAACTGCACAAGCTTAGGAATCATACATTCTTGAGGGTGAGGTGTTAGGGTTTAGGGTTTAGTGCAGGACCTGTGTCTGCAACTTGTGTGAAAGGTTGGGAGGTTGTAATTTTATGTGGCACATATACATGCAGAGGTGGAAATGATGTAGCTAGAAGGGCTGTGGAGCAACGCTATCCAGCAGTACTGTGTGCTTTGATCCTGCGGATTGGGAGCTGCCATGGAACTGCCAGTCTTGATACGCTACCACTAAGGTACCACAGAGCTGCTGTTGTTGGCACAATTTTCTTACTTGTCTCGTGGGCGGCTTTCATCAATTGTCTAACTTCCTCAGATCTTTGCTACATGAGGAAATTTTTTGCAATTGTCTTTTGTTGGATCTTGCTTTTCTGTTTTCAGTCTCACAGACAGCATCCCTTGCATATACTGTCTGAAACTCTTGTGTGGAAAGCAGGCTTTTTTTTGTGGCAAATGGGTTATAGGAGGTGTATAAGGGCATTGACTTTGTAGTTGTGCAGGGACATTATTTCAACATTTCAGTCTTTCTGTGAGTGTGTCCACGATGATGAGATGCACCAGGTCAATTTTCTTCTTAACATTTCCTTCCCTGCAGTTTAATGTCAGTAATATGTGGAGAGAGTATGCAGAAGAGTTGATCAAAGCAAAACCCTGTGTGGTGCTCCTTCCTACTGATCTCTGTGGACAGTCCTAGGGTTTAGGGTTTAGCTTGCACCCTGCAGCTCGGACTGGACAGCAAAGTTTTGAGAGCTATTTTCAAGAAGTTAGTATAACTTCAAGTTTTTTTTTTGGTCTTGTAGCTCTTGTGTTTAATCATTAACCATTGTGGTGCTGCAGGTTTTAATGAGGGACGGAGGGTCACGACTGAGTGGGGATCGCTGGACAGAAGCTGTGGAAGAGATTGCTGAATGTTCTGCAAATTCAAGACCGGAAGAGGTTGATCTCTCTCTGGCAATTTTACCATCCTGCAAGGCAGAAGAAAGGGTTTATAGTCTTGATTGTCCTTCTGTGAAAGAAAACGAAGTACAAATTGGATGATCATGGGTGTGCTGTTTGAATGTGGGTAGGTGAACAACATTTGCATGATTTTGTGGCCATATTTGAAGAGAATGCATGACTTTCAGCGTGCTGCTGCTGCAGCAGCTCTTGCTCATTATGTTAAGCACAGGTACTCATAATTTCTCTTGTGACCTCTAGACCTCCATCTACTGAGTTGTTGAAAGGAAGTGGACCCTTCTCACTTAGTGCCAGTACAACCAAAACTATTCCAAGAGATGGATTTATGAAATTCTTCTTTTGTTGCAGTGAAGGTGAAGATGGCCTTTTGGGTCAATTGGTGGGGGCTTTGAGTGCACATATTGGAGATGAATCTGCCTCTGTCCGGCGGTTGTGTGTAAAAGGTCTTGTTCAGGTATAGTGAACCCTAAGCCCTCCCAACCCTCATTGTGGTCACCATTTTGGCCTTGAAAGAGAAAGTGTGTATAACTGTCCAGTGCATCTACCCATTTTCCATAGCTGCTGTTGTTGTTTTAGTCTAAAAGACATGGGTTCCAGCAGATGGGTATCCTTCCCAGGAAATTTAGGGTTTCCTTATTTGCTATGATCTATAACCTCCAGGATTTGATAATGATCTTTTGAACTTGGGGGTTTTGGTCCAACTTTGGAAAAATCCAGCATCAGCAACCTGTTCATCATGATAACTGCCGGTATCTGTTGCTTGTAATGTGAAATTTCAAAACTCTGAAAATGCTCCAAAAAAACACCAGAATTGATTTCCTCTTTCACAGGTACCTGGGAAAGGACTGCTCCAGTATGCATCACAGGTGTTGAGTGCCATTGTTGCATTGATAGAGGACACAGAGGAGGAAGTTGCCTTTGAAGCCGTACGAGGACTAGAAACAGTCAGTTTTTTCCAAGGCCTTGAATTCCAATGTCATAATTTTTTGCAAGTGTGATGTTTAAGATCCTCTATTGCAGATAATATTGTGAGGGTCTAGACTATGGTTGACGCTTTCATCATGTTACAATGTGGGAGAATTATTGTCATCAGGGGTTGTTGGTACAGGTGTCATATGTTGATCTGTTCTCATCAAGCTGCATTCTTTGTAAAATTCTTGATTATTACTTGATCATGCCACATGCTGATGTGATACTTTTGTTTTCAAGGTTTTGGAGGTGGTACCAGAGGCAATTGTTCACCCAATGCTACTGAACCTGTGTGTACGACTGCGTTTGCTCCAGGCAAGCAGCACATCTATCTGACATTTCACTTTCTAGTATTTTGGATCCTGCTTATGGTGTGCACAATCCCAGGTACAATTAAAACTTGTTACTGAAATCCTGTAGATATTCAGCAGATAGATGCCCAACAATAGATGTTGATCCATTACAACAATGTTGGGTACTACTGTTGATGCTCAGGTTCGACAAACAGAGAATATTCGTGCAGCAGCATTTGCAGCCTTGGGATCCCTCAGCAGGTTTGCCACAGGTGTTCAACTTGAGGCTTTCATGGAGCAGGTCACTTTCTACCACTGTAACTAACTCAAATCAAAAGCTGTTTTTTTCTCTGAAGACTAATAATGACCCAAGGATAGGTCATATGGAATGAGACTTGAAGGGAAGCAAACTTTGAATTTGCAGTGCAATTAGGTACTTGATTGCCTTCTTTGAAGAAATCTTTTGGGATGTATTCAACCAATTCCAGAGTTTGTTGTTAATTGCATGACACCTGCCAGGATGTATGATACTTGATTAATGTTGTATTTTTTGTTCTTTGGATTGCCAGGTCCATGCTACTGTTCCACGCCTGGTGTTACATGCCAATGATGAAGCACCCTCTGTCTGTGAGGCTTGCAAGGTTAGTTGTAATCAGGGCTCTCACTTGGCATTATTGTTCTGACATATCAACATCTCCATTGTATTTGTTTCCCTGCTGGTGTTACTCCCAGTCTGTCTCTTAAACCCTAAACCTACATACTCCCAGTCCCATATCTGTGGGACAGTAAATGTGTGAAGTCCTGATGAATGTATTGAGAATGTATTGTTGGACCCATATGTTCATACAACAACAAAAGACAGTTTCTTTGTTTCGTTGTGCAGAATACATTAATAAAAGTAGCTCCTCTGCTACATGCACAAGATATCAAGTCACTGTTTGCTCTGCGAACATTTGACTTAGTCTACAGGTAAAAAATTGCTGCCATCATAACATCAATATATATCATTGTGTAGATTGCTCAAAACAGTCTAAACCCTAAAACCTAGTCAATTTGTGTTTGAATTTGATGGTTTGATTGGTGTTTTAACTTTTTCTGAACTCTGTAATGTGGCCTTCTTTCACTAGAGTGGAGTATGATGAGTTTGTTAAGGAGTTTGCCAGGCATCTTGTAGTAAACTTCGGTGACCGAGCTGACACTTATGTTACATCAGCAATGCAGGTAAAGTAATGTGTGGACAGAAGATGTGTATTTTAGTCTGTATCTCTAGCAAATGCTGTATTTGCACTTGGGTTCATGTCTTCCATAGATGTGCACTTATACCCAACACCAGGAAAGGTTGGTCACATGCTAGCAAAGCAAATGACATGGTTAGTTAGTGTGATCTTTGTCTTGATCATGCAGAATCAACCTACCTACCAGGCTTTGAGGTTTGCAGGAGTGCTTGTACAGGTCTTGTCAGCCACAGTTAGTGATACGTATTGATGATGCTTAAGAACTATTCTGCAGCATTGAAAGATTTTAAAGCCTATATGTTATTCACAAGTTCCAGTGTATGGAGTGCATATATATGGTTTTGCAGGCTTTCGAGAGCCCCTGGCCTTTGATACAGGCAAATGCAGCTTACTTTGCAGGCTGCCTTCTCTCTGAATTGAGTGACACAAGGCCCTTGGCTGTCTATTTGCCTAAGGTACTTACTTCACTGTTACCAGAATGGGTTCTTGTTCAGAGAATTTGGTTGTGGGTTCTGATTTGCTTATTCTTTTGCTTCAACTAGGTGACAAGTGCACTGGTAAGAATGACGGGAAATTCTGCCAGTGCTGTTGTCCGAGCCAAGTCAGCTCTGGCTCTGAGCATGCTTCTGGATGAAATCCAGTCAGTGACATCCTGATGGATTGATCACCGAGGGTCAGACTTTTCTTGGACCCCTTTTCACTCATAAAGATGGCAGGAGTTTGTTCTCTGGACCTCTTTTCAACGATGAGGTTGACAGGATCTATCTACAAAACTGTGCTCAAGCATCAGGACAATGCCAGAGAACTTGTATCTATTCATTCACCCACCCACAAAGAGAAAGAGCTCCTTTTCACTGGACACTGGAGATGTGCTTCCATTTTGGCCCCTGACAAGAATGTTCAGAGTAGTATATCAAGGTTTGTCACATGACCAATGGGTCAGAGGAGACAAACTATAGTTACCTGCTAGATTATATTCACTAAGCTGTAGTCATCAGGAGATTGCCTCTTGATGAGAAGGGTGTTCAAAGTTCCCCTGTGTACCATTTTCTCAACAACTGGAAGGGGCCAATTCTCAGATCAGAAATGATGATGATGATAAACCCTGAACCCTAAACCCTTAAGCTCATTTGTGTACAGATGAGCTATCTGTACATTGCATTCCACATAGCTAGTCAGCAGGTCTGTTGCTCCATGAATTGTTTGAGTGAGAAAAAAAAAACTATCTATTTGTGCAAAACCAGAGACAGAGGAAGACAAGACAAAGGATGTAATTATTTTTGCAATGGAATCAAGGACTAATAGTGGAATTGGAGATTGTTCCTCCTCTCTGGTGCCTTTGACAGAGTGTAACGAAGTTCAATTTTTCTTGTGCTTCCTGTGTATGTAAGAATGTATGCACTTCTCTCAATGAGTAGCAAAATTTTAATGAAACAGGATCTTATCACTGTGTGTGTAGTGACTAGTCACACAAACCCTTGATAACATGTGATGGGTTGCATCCAATGTTGGTCTGGTATATAGAGGCTTGCCCACCATATGATACCAGTGCTGTCCAGTTCTTGGTTTTCAAAGGAGCCTTTGATTTCAGAATTTTTTTTGGGGGTGGTTAGAATCTCCAGTGCAGTTTTTTGGATTTGAAAAACCTTGAGTTCCAAAGACTCCTGAGAAAATTGGGTTTAAGGTCAAATTCCATTCCATCTGCATAATTGCAAGCTCATAAAAGATTCTCAAAACCTATGCTAGCCCAATGTGAAAAACTAACAGATTATTATGTTGCATTGCTACTCATCTTACACAGAGTACCTTGGCAGCTTTGACACTAATTATATTATTTGTAGAGATGTTGAAATTTTCCACAAAGAAAAAAAATTCAAAGAACAAAAATTTGTGAAGGCCAATAGAGAATGTTTCAAAATGTTGAAGAATGTTCTATTTTTCAACATGAAACCTTCAAAATTAGTTAACTATTTGGCAGACACATGTTGAAGCTGCCTTTGTACTACAGTATTTATCATTAAGTTTTTTTAAATGACATTGTTGATGGCCCAACATTATAGAAATTTGGGTGAAACTTTTCACAAAGGACTTCCTTCTATGGATTTCTCGTACTCCTGATTTCACTTGCAAAAAGTTGACTTCTTGTTTTGCAAAGGCACAAAGATGTGTGAGGTTGAAGTTTATGGAATGTGTTAGTACCTTAGAAGGTTGTGTACTTACAAATTTTCAATTAAGAAAATAGATTGACAATATCATACGCAATATTCAAATCGTTGTGGTCACCAATAAAAACTACTTTACATAAATCTCACTAATTTGTAATGTAAACTTTGTCTAACACCTAAATTTAGGTGTTTGCTTGAATTGAATGGCATGAATGGCATAATTAATTTTCGGTTTGGTGCATGAATAATAATTCTATGTAGGTGTTGATGTCAATTGCAACAAGCCAGTTAATGTGGCAAATATCATGTGTAACCATGCATAGACCTATAGTATTACAACTCATAATCGACAGGAAGGCAAATCTCACAGATGTGTTGGATTCCAATTCATCCTGGTTCAAAATCATGTTGGAATGTCACCCAACATGATTTTGATCCAAAATGGTTGGAAAATGGGGCTAATTTGAGGACCAAATAACAACACACATTATAATACCTAGACCCAAATCATGGAAACCAGTTTTGGTTTGGTATATGAAGCTACTCCTGGTATCAATACTTGTAGCAAGGACCCTACCTTGTACTCTGGACCAATGTTGGGCACATACCCAGTTTCACAGGTTAGAATTGTCAGTGCTTGTTCCAATTAGTAAGAACTGAATTGGAACTGGACCTGATTTTCAGAACCAGAACCAGAGGTTCTTCATAAATGTAAAGAACAACCCAACACTTGTAGGGACCTGAAGTAACATCCAACCTTGTACCAATTTTATACCAATTTCAGTACTAGGTATATAGTTTCCCTCATACCATCCAAAAATTCAGTCTTGGACCCACTACCAGGATCAAGCTGGTATGAAAGTTTTTTGAAGTACCCAACACCAGTACCAGCTGGTGCAAATTTTGTAAAACACACACAAAACCAGTAAGTACCAGGCTGGTATGTTCAAAAGTTGATGCAAGACCAACAGTGATCCAAACAACCCTGTTTTAAATACCAAAAAACACAACCGAGGTTGAAGCATGGGTTTGTTTCCTTTTTTAAATTTCAATTTGTGACGTAGGTGGAATGGTGATTATCCACAAGAGGACTTAGTCAGAAAGAAAAGTAAACAATTTTTGGAACCCTGCAATATTTTGGAAGATCCTTCCAGTGATATTTACTCTCTGAGCTTCATTGTAACATGCACAATTGCAAGAATATGGAGAGAAGGGTTTACCAGCAGCTATGGAAACCACTGTACACCAAAAACATGTCTTGGGCTGTTGCAAATCATCACTCCGGAGATCAATCCAGATGATAATCATAACACCCATGGATGCATGACTACAGTATGACTCCATCCTCATCCATTAAGTAAGTTGGCTCTGCTTCACTCACAAATGTTTGCTTGATAAAGAGAGTTTTACACAAGTGCTTGCTGTTCAACAACAACTTGGGGGACTGGTGGATTCAGCAGTGTTTGGCGTTCTGTGTTGTTCATCTTACTTTCACCAACCCTCCCTGTAGCCATGGGTAGGGGGGCTTCAATTGAGGAAGCAGGAACAGGTGTCAATAAAACGGAATCCGGTGTTACAGTGGTTTCTGCAGATGGGTCTCCTCCATCTCCCTGAGTCTTGCTGTGAAATTGACTGCCTCTGATCTCAAAGGCGTCTGCAGTGCGAACCTCTTGACAGAGGGAGCAACAGCTACAAAATAACCATTGGGTGCAATCAGACATATTGGGCTGTCCACAACACCACTTCTGCTTTGGAAGCTTGAACCTTTCTCTCATTTGGATTCGCCAATACCCCCCATACAGTAACCCAAACACACACAGGACAATGCCTGAACCACCCAAGCTGTTTCGAATATAGCTGCACAAGAAGTTACCCACCCACCCCACAATTCCACGATGTGGATGACCATCAGACACAAGATTGCAATAGTACAAAATAAACATCACACATGGTCCCCACTATCAAAAATTAGGCAAGAAAAGCTGATCAAATTAGTGCCATAATAAAAGGTGAGCAAAATGAAAATTGTGATTGGGATGATGAGGGAAGGGGGAGTAAGCATACAGGTTATTGACATTGATAGCTGCAATATCAAAAACCAGAAATGGCGCAGAGCACAAAAGAATGAAAGTGATAACATGCACATAGCGGTTTCCCAACCCTAGCCTATCAAGGTTCCATCCCAAGACACAAGGAAGGCACAATGTTGAAGCAATGGCAATGGTGGGTGACTCCTCACAGAAATCAAACAAGCTCCCCTTCCACTCAGGATTCTCCACGAGTTTTCCATCTCTGGAAACAAATGACAGTCTTCGTTCCAGTAATCTGTATTTTGGAGGCAAGTGGAATAGAGAAGGGTGGGGGTGGTGTGCTGCTGCTGTTGTTCTCTTCTCTCCTCTCTCGCATTTGTTGGCAGCAGCGTCTTCTTCTCCATGATTATTGTCTTCTTCTTCTTCTTCTTGATTCTCAAAATCCTTCCCTAGAGGACTCAAGTTGTTGTAAATCCCTGCTGCCGCACCGGCACCAATTGCAAAAGCCAAACAAATACCCACTCCAATGGCAGGTCGATTTTTTCGTTTGTATCCCCAGTTCAAACCGCAAAGTGCATATTGCGAGAAGCAATTCAAGTGAAGAAGAAGCACAACGACAAGCATGTGAAACCATTCATGAGGTTTTCGCCGACCGCCTTTGCAATAGACTTTTCGAAGCTTGATGATATCACCACATCGCCAGCGCATCAACCACACGAGGTGCAAGATTCTGGTGGGATGAAGATACAGAACAAGCAGAGTGAAGAGAGCATTCAAGATCTGGTTGGAAATCTCAAACCATTGATCCCTCTCGGCCTTCTGGGGAAGTACAGCATCTAGCATCCCAACCATGACCATGAAAAGAATGGCTCCGGCGATTCCGACAGCTATGCCCCATACAAGAAGAGCCAAATTCTTAGGGTTTCGAAGCCAGTTCTTGATCAGCAGCTTCACATCATCCCACTTCACCTCTCCCAGAAATGGAATGTTGATTCCTCCATCTCTGCTTGGAGCTAATGATGATGGATCATCATCTGTCTGCCTGGAAGTCTCTTCCTTGGATTCTTCCAAGCGAGCAAAAGATCTGGAGGGAGCCAGGAAGGCATTCAGGGGCTTGATGATGACAACAGGAGCAGCAAGAGTAGTGGATCCAGAGACTACTACCGATGGTGGTAAGATACTCGCTGCAACTTTCAATCCTCGCTTCTTCTTCTTCTTCTTCTTCTTCTTCCCTGTGGCAGCATTGTCCGTAACAACATCATCACCACCACCACCACGTCTTTCCTTGCGACTTGCTAGAAAGTGTCTCCATGAAAAAGAATGGAGAGCTGCCAGTCCAGGAGGAGGACTGGCAGCATTGGCATTCTCATCTGCTGCATTCTTCTTCTTCTTCAGTACATCATCGTCTTCTCCTCCTCCTCCTCCTCCTCCTCCTCCTTCTGCTGCCCCGACTTCTTCTTCTCCCACTACTACTACCACTGTCATTTCTCAAGCTCAACCGCTCCCCCTAGCAGCAACTCATGATCTCACAACATTGCCTAGGCATCCAAAACCAAACAGAAACCAAAAATCTCTGGAGCAAAGAAAGAATCACTCCTGCAGCACCAGCCAGCCAGCCAGCCAGCCAGCAGCAGCTCCGACTCCTAGTTCAACAACAACACTTTTCTGACACTTCCCAAGAAGACAAAACTCTAATCCAATGGTTTGCAACAACAATGCAAACAACAATGCAAGCTCTCCAAAGAAAGAAAGATTCATTCATTCATTCATTCATTCAATTCAATCTCTGCTGCTCCTCTCCACCAACACCACCACCACCATCACCACCCATCTTTGCTGCAAACAAATCTGCACAACCTCAAAACAAAAGGTCATGTCTTCTTGTGCACCCACAACGCAGTGCCAATTCTACAAGGGCCCTTTCTTATTAATCTCGCCATATTTTTGAGAAAGAAAATTCAAATTTCGCCATATTTAGACAATCAGTTCCTATTGGTCTCCAGAACTAGGCAGGATTCTTATGTACAAAATTCTGCTTTATTGTTTGATCTATAGCCAAATTTGGCGATGTTCAAAATTATGAAAGTAGAAAATCTCAAGCACCCTTTCATATTTTTCATTTCATATTCATTTCATATTTCATGTTGTAAAAAACAGTTGTGACTAATTTTGGACAAATTTTTAGGATTTAAAAAAAAAAATTATCGTTTTTTGCAATTTTATTTCAAAAAACAGAGAATTTGCAACAGTAGGATATTATTCTCTTTTCAAAATATTTTTGGCAAAATGACCCAAAAAATTCAGCACCAAAAAAAGTCGCCGGGCGACCAGCTGTGAGTTGCAGAGAAGACAGTTTGGGTGATCACTGGCAACTGGCAACTGGTCACAATAGCCATGGCAGCTGCGGTCCCGAAACCAATAGCCAGGCGACCCTTCCAGAAGACCCATGGCACTTCTGTGTTTTTTTCTTTTTTTTCTTTTTTGAAAAAAACAATTACACCCCAAGGCCTTATCCATGGTGGTGAAAACCACTGGTCAAAAATAAATAAATAAATAAACCACTGGTCCTACATGTGGTGTTTTTTTTAATTAAAAGAAATTTTAAATAAAAGAAAAGGTCCTATGGGAGTTGTGGAAGGGTTCCCTGGCTATTCATGGGTTCCCCTGGCTATTGGTGAATAGCCAGGGAACCCTTCCACAATAGTTTGGGCTATTGTGGCGAGTGCATTTTTAATACCAATTACCCAAACTAAATAAATAAATAAATAAAAACTAAATGAAAATAATCATACTCATATTAAAGTGTAGGGTAACACTTGAGGATTGGGGTCCTATTGAAGTAAGCGAAGCTGCGCGGGGGGTCCTTATTTTGGGAACACCCTAGTCCCTATGGTGCCCTGGTGGGTGCTGGTTCACTCTGGCCTCAGAATGTGAAGGACCCTAAAAGGTCTCACACCTATTTTCCTTCAGAGTGTGAAGGACCTTAAAAGGTCTCATACCTATTCCTTCAGAGTGCAAAGGACCTTACACCTAGGTATTATGTAAGCACAATTTCTATTCTCACTCTTAAGGAGTAGCAATAAGATCTCTCTTCTATTATTATAGAAGGAGGGATGGATGGATGGATGTATATTCATGGATATAAAGTGACCTCCAAATGGCACTTGGAAAATTTCTGTTGCAATAGTGTGCAAAGTTTTGAAAAATATTGCCTATGATGCCAAATTTTTGAATGAATGTTTGATTTTTAAAAAACTCTGTCTGTATATAGACAAGGATTATTTGTATATTAGTTTATTAATAGTGCATTCACACTTGATGCTAAATCATTGTTAAATGAAATCCTAGGTGGTATCCTATGTGGCATCCAATGATAATTGGGTGATTGCTTAATGTTAAATGAACATTAGTTTAACTTAAAATTTTCACAATAAGTAAGTTTAAGTCTTGAATGATTAATATAGTTTAGTTTATTTAGAAGGGATGCGTCTTAATAACTATTTAATTATTAATGGTAAATATCATTCTTATCATCTTTTATTTATTAAGGGTGAAACCATTTAGGTTGATTAATCCAAGTGGATTTGGAGGGATGGATGGATTTTCTTTAATTAGGATGTGTGGAAAGGATTAGAATAAAAAGATATAAAAGAATAAGGACTCAATCCTTGTATAATGAATGTCTTTCTTAGATTTCTTATTTATCTCTTGAGGATTAAAGAATTTTATTATAAAATTAGATCATTAGTTTTCATTTTTCATGAAACATTATTAAACATTAGATCATTAGAAAGAAGTTTATGTGTGATATTTTTGTGTGAGAGAAAGAGAAAAACGTGGAAGAAAGTTGTATTTGTCCTTATGTAATGAAGAATGGTTAAGTAGAAGTTTAGTAATCTCCTTTTCAGGCACAAGTCTTCAGTAAGCCCCCTTTTCAAGCATAATTCTTCAACAAGCTCTTCTTCAAACAATAGTCTCTAGCAAGCTCTTCTTCAAATAGCAATTTAATGATAATCTCCTTTTCAAGTGCAAGTTTTCAAACAAACAAGCTCCTCTTCAAGCATAATTCTTCACCTCTTCAAGCATAGGTCTTTCGCAAGCTCCTCTTCAAGCATAATTCTTCAGCAAGCTCTTGGAACAAAAGCCAAGGTGTAATAGACAAACAAAATAAGAAAAAGGGGTAGAGGTGTTTTGAGTGAAGGGGACCGTGGAGGCTAAAGGAGGAGAATGAGATTTACTTGTAAAGATTCATAGCATTGAGTTGGTGCCCTCTTTCTTTCAAAGGGTGCTAGCTAACATTGTATTTTTGAACACAAAATCTTCAAATTTGAAAATTTAATAATAACTTAACGTTTTCTTAACTTTCACTTAACATCAAGCTCAACATTGCATGCCACATAGGATGATGACATGTAAAATCTAATGCTAGTTGGCATATCCATCCATCCATCCATCCATCCATCTGTGAATCATAGGATAAACTTGTCCGAGTTAACACCAGGTGTGAACCAGGTTGGGAACTGGTATAGGGTGGTGGGTATGTCCCTTGATCATGCATCTACCTATTAAGCTCATAACAAAAAAATTGTAATACGTATAAATATACAATTGTATTATACGTATTTATATTTATACGTTCATGAGCATAACCGCTCCACCTGGCACCGCCGTCGTGCACCTCTCGCACTTGTTGCGTTTGTAACCCTCGTCGCAATGCTGCATGCGTCGAAAGAAATTCGTGTCCAATTTTGCTAAGTATCGAAGTTTGTTTCGGAAGAACTTTGTTCACAGTTTTTTTTTTTTTGGGGGCCTTTTTAAGTTTATTTCCTTGCGTGCATCTAGGTTGCGCCTGTTTTTTTTTCTCCGAATTTTTTCGACTGAGATGGGTTGAAGAGGTGGCTGTTGTATTCTTCTTCTGCTGAAGAAGGGAGCTTCAAAATACGGAGGAACGACAAGGCGGCAAGAAGAAGAAAGAAGCAGAAGAAGAAGAAGAAGAAGAAGAAGAAGAAGGGCATCACCGGAAAGTTTTTCATAATTGAAACTTCTCTCTCGCTGGCCGCATATAGTTTTTCTACTGTTTTCGCATACCTACTGTCTTCATTTTTGGATCAGCAAATGGCTTGTGTATGCGTTTTGTCGCCGGATATTTCTTCTCTCCCGACTTGTAGTATGGAAGTTTTCCACAAGAATTGATGGTTTCGGCGTTATCTGTGAACGCTCGTTTGTAGTTTGTACTCTTGTTCTTTTACTCTCTGTATGTGCATATCGGCGGTCTACATGATTGTCACTAACAGGTCGTCTTGTTCCTTTCTTCGTGAAGTTTTCCTTTGCGTGTACCCTAGCCTTCTGTCTGGTCGGATTTTTGAATCCCCGCAACAGCATACATATTGTTTCATCTTCGGCTTCCATAGCTGCTGACCTTCGCTCTCAGAGTTCTTTGCCGTTTCTGAAGAAGAGGAGAGTTTGTCTGTCCCCGGATTCTCTTATCAGTCAGTTTGTTGTTTCTCGGTAATCCGAGAAGCAGATTCGGTTATGATTTTCTTGTTAGACCAGTTTTAGTTCGGAAGAAGGAGGGAGTGGCAATGGTATCGTCAGACGCTTCGGATACTGCAGAATATTGTGGAAACTCGGCATCTGCTGGCAAACAGGCGAGCGAAGCTCAGGAAACTCGACGTTCTGTTCAAGCAGGGGCTCGAGTGATTACAGACAGTGATCAACAGAAGAAGAAGCGGTCGCCGTCTTCTTCCTCGTCAAAATCCCTTGCCACATCCGAAGGTTGCTCTTCGAGCAGAGAAATAGGATGTCACAGCTCCCAGGACGAATACTATCATGATCAGATCACCAGAAGTTTGGAGCATGACAGAGCTTCTTCAGGATCTCCACAATCTTCAAAATCCTTGCATATGGAGTCTTGTTGTTCATCAGCCATGGGAAGAGCAGGGAGCACAGGTGTAGTTAACATAAGGAACACTTACACAAGAATAGGTCAATCTGAGGAGGAATTGCCGCACAAATGGGAGGTGCATAGTGATGAGGGATTTTTGCAGTGGATGCAAGCACTGGAGTTCCAAGCGATTGGGGCATGCCGGACTGATGAACGGCTGAGGCCGTTACTGCGCTGGAATGTATCATGCTGCGGAGCTGATGGTCAACTGCTTTCTCATCTGGGGCAGGTCAGCAAATCTGTCATCTGGACAGTTGCCTCCCAGATCTGAATTAGGTCATGTAGCATATCTCTAATGCAAAAGGCCAAATAGTGGTGGACACATTTTTTCGCAAGTTTTGAACTCTAGGAAACCTCTCAGAGCTTTGAGAAACTACAGCTTGAACTGCAATTGTGATTGGACTGACAGTTTGTGGTTTTGCTTTCATCTTCACAGTACTTCAAGGCCCAAGAGTTGGCAATGCTCATAAGATGCCTGTGTGACCCTCTAGTTTCCATTCGGGTGGGAAAGGTTTCTCGGCATGGACATCTGCTTCACCCTACCAGCACCAGGTTGATGCATCTCCATCATCTTTGTCAATTTTTCTTCTCCATATTTTATGCCTACCAAGTCAAGAACTGATAGTAGATTTGTGTTGTCTGCTTAAAAGTTTCTTCATGCAAGTGTCAGTAGGAAGCACAGCATTGCACCTGCTTCACCTTTTCTTGTCCTATGAGCACAAAAAATCTGTTGCAATCTGTATCAACTAAGCTACAGGAGGAAGCAGAATTGTTTGGAAACCTTGACAGTCATGGTTAGGTCTATTAATAGCTTTCAAGTATCCTATATGCCCTTCTATGCAGCATGCTTACAGGTAGCTGCATTGAATTTGGTTCAGGTTACTGTGAGGGTGGAACAGAAGGCAGCCATTTCTTGCACTACAACACCCATTCTAGACTAATCAGTTGGACATTCTGATCTGTAATCTTGATCATGTGTTTTGATGATAGTTACTGTTGGGCCGGTGCAAAGCAGGGGATACTTAAGCTTAAGAATGCTTTTAAGCTCTGAGATGCGGCTGTCTTTTGTCACGGATGCTGGCATTGCTGAGCGGATTCCAGCTAGGAGTTCAGAGCTGGAAACTAGTGGTGTCATTCTTGAGTATCTTGCCACAGATCCTTCTGGCAGGTCATTTGTCCTGAAGTCATCTGGTCACAAGCTCTCTTTCTTCTGGCAATCAGAATCTTCCAAGGCTGTTGGTGATGAGATGGTTTGCAAGGTGATGATTCCTATTGTCACAAATTTGGAGTTTCTGCAACATCACTGAAGTGAAAAGTTTGGGTCTTGAATTAAAAATTGGCTGTGATTGGGTGTGCAATGCAGATGAAAGATCTTCTGAAAAGACGACCATCACTTGCCCAACTGACTGGCATTCATGAGACTAGATTGGATCAATTTGCAAATTACCTCCACAGTGGACTGACTGCTATGTCAGAATCCACTAATGGTGCAGGGAAATTGCCAGTAACAGCTGCAGTGGCAATATCAAGCTCAAAAACCACAAGTTTGAGTCAAGTACTGGTACCCCCTGCTCTAGCCTCCAACCTGCCAGCCTACAACCAACTTCCACCTCACTTCAACACTTTCAAAACTCTCTTGCCACAGTTTGTTGGAGCTGACATTCTGGATTTTGCAACATCAAGTGCATGGCCTCCAAGGATTCCAACTTTGACATCTCATGGGCTTGAAATTGGGTCTCCTGCACAAGGAGGCTCAGTAAGCAGTTCTCAGTTTCTTGAGCCCATACAGGAGAGCCAGCAGTGGTGCATGAACTACTCCATTTGTAGTGGTATGGCCAGCCTGGCAAGCCCATTAAGCCTTGTGACCAGCAAAAATCAAGGTTTCATAGCCACCAATTCTCTGGGCAGAAGATTGAATACAGTGTGGAGTACCCAGACATCATTTCATCAGGAAAAGACTGAAGTTTCTAGTCATAGTGCAGGCCTGTGTATGGGACTGCAACCTACAGTTCCATCAAGTCAGCATGAAAATTTGGAATGGCGTCCAGAGAAGAAATTAAGAATGACACACTCACTTTTAAGCTTCCCAGTTCCTTCTCTGTCTGAGACTCTGTATCCCTTTCCTTCAATGGTGGGTGTACCAGCTTTGAGTTCTTTTCTTCCCCCTCCCCTGACTCAGATCCCAATCTCAACCTCCTCAACTTTTTCTCCTTACTATTGCCCTTGCCCATTGGGCACAACAACTTTACAGTACACTTATGCCCCTCCATTCCTACCAACAAAGGTTGGTGATGCTGACTTTGTCCCCTCTGCAAATCCCTTTGTAACTGGTCACCCCCCTCCAGTTCTTGTCCCACCATCTACCCTTGGCATTTGTGGTGCAACTTTCCCCACATTCTTTGCAGACCCAATTTCTAATCCTCATGTTCCTCTTCTAAACATTCATTTATCAAAACAAAATTCTTTAGTGCAGTCGACAGCAACTGCAGATGTCTGTGTGGCTTCTGCAGTGCCTCCTTTGCTACCAGAACACTTTGCACATGGTGGCCTTCCTCAATTGGATGCACGTTCACATGGGCTTGAAGAGGAAGCCTCCTTGAGATCTGGGGTTTCACCAACTTGGGAAGCTCTTGTGTCAGCTGCATTTGCGTCACTTCCAGTGGAGCCACTTCTTTCTCAAAGTTCCATCACCTGTGTTACAGCTAGGAATACCTTGGAGGGGGAACAAATTTTGAAGGAAATGGATGGGATTGTGGTTTCATGTGACCCTGGGGTTGTGTCAGTAAAAATTGGATCTGGAGCTTATGAGAAGGGAACTCTAGGGTCTTCTCTGGAGAATGCAATGCACCTTAGTCTGCCATCTCAGCAAAGCAGGCCTGTTTCGGGAATCATCCCCACTGTTGTCAACAGAACCCATGTTTTTGTGAGTCTCCCACTCCTTGTATTTGCTTCTGATGTATGTACTTATGAGGTACACCTTATGTCATTTTGGAAGGTGCATCCAGGATGTGACATTTGAGGAGTTGTCTTGTGTAACTGATAACTCTGTGTGGTCAACATAAAGGTGCTCAAGAAATCTTCACATCATGGAAAACAAAATGCCTAACAACACCTCTCTATTAGAATGTGGCCTTACAGACAAGGGAAATACTTGTTTTGAATGCCATATGTGCAATTTTTCCTAGTGCAGATGCCATATCTTGAGCTACTACACTGTGGAAAGATAGTCTCTTACTTTTTGAAGTCATCCTGATATATGCAGAGCTTCTGTCCAGACCTTGTAACCAAAGCATCAGAATTGGTGCACAGTGACGTCAATTTGATCAACAACACATCCGGACTGGGAGGATCTTGGAGCTCAGTTACTACCAATTCAAGAGGTGTCCAAGACAGCCAGGTCATTTCTTGTGATCCCACTCACACCAAATTATGTCCTCATGAATCCAAAAGTTTGGCCAACTCAACCTTAGTGTACACCCACAAAAGCAACGATGAAGAGAAACCAAATTAGGCTGCATTCATGTTCCTTGATATGTATCCTCACCCCAGCTCCAGTGGTAGATGGTGGCATCAAAACAGTTTTCTTTGTAAAAATAAACAGGCCATGATGCCATTCCAGAAGGTAGATGGTGAATGTGTATGAATACATTTAAGTTAAGTAGCAGCTAGGGACCACAAACGAACAGTTACACAACCTGGTCTTCATTCTTTGCTTACAGAGACAGTAGGAAATGGCATTCAGAGAAACCCTCTTTGTATAACAGTGGAATGAGTTCAGAATGGCAATTGTTCTCATTAGTTTTGAGATCACTAGGCCTTCCTGAACAAAAGTTAGAATGTTTCTGTAGTTTTCAATATGACTTGTATGAAGACCAATGCACATGAGTCTAACCCTAATATATCGAATATTACGACTAGTTCACACAATGTTGCAAAACTTATGCACAATGCTTTGTGCACTATTTGTAGCATGATAATATGTATAGAGTGTGCATGCAATTATGTGTAAGAGTGCACAATAATGTGAAACATGTATGCACGATGGTGCGCGAACAATTTAACTCCACCAACTAGTGTGCAACAATCTATCTATCAAAGGAAGGTAGTTTGTTTGTTTTTGTTTGTCATGTTGAGATCTCCCAAACCATGGTGCCCCTTGTCTGGCCCATGGTATTATTGGAAAGCTCTCAATGAAGTGGTTTCATAATGTTGAAACTTTTCAATGTTTGGAAATTAGTGTTTGTTACAACATTATGTATCGACCTAATTTTTATTTAAGATGGATTCATTGACGAATTCATTAGCCCCATTTCTTACATGAAATGTGGGAGCAATGTGAAGCTCAAGTAATCGAGGAAGATATTTCATAAACATTAAGTAGTTTTCATTTGTTGTAGAATAATGAGTTGATATCCATTTTGTGTAGAGTAAAAAAATGTAGAATGAAAATGTTTTTTAATTAGTGGGTAGGAAGTGAGGGAAAGCAACGCTGGTGTGGTGAGTCATCAATGGAGATGCTAGAAAGCACCCAAGCAAATTCTATAGGGGAATGTCTTGTATATGGCTTTTCAATGTTAGTAGCAAACTAAATTGAAGGAAATGGTGATGGAGGTTGTGTTGGCAATGGTGGTGAAAGTTGCACATGTTGCATTGCATCCATGTGGACCATTAAGTATGGTATTTGAACATTTTCAAAATTCATTTGATTTTGAAAACTCAACCAATGATATTTTTCAAATTGTTTGTTCATAGTGTGTTCCTATGTTATGGTTAGGAATATTTTCAAGAACATAACTCGAATGTTGAGAGTCACTTGACTTTTACCTTTGATCAAACTTTTTGAAGGAATTCGACTCATCGTAATGGGCGAGATTTTATATTGGTTAATGAGTAGAACTTTGTGCCTTCAATTTCATGACACATTTTCATCTATTCCTTCGTTAATTTGATGTTACAATTAAGGAAGGTTGTAAGGTCATGGTGTATAATATTCAAATAACCCTAGACATACATCCTAAATGAGTGGTGTTGCAAGGAGATATTACAATTGCTTTTAACATAGTCTTTTCAAAGATCATTTTTCAAGAGCTTTAAATAGTGGGTGGTTAATTGGCTAAACTTTTCCCATTTATTCAAACTTTTTATGTTGTGCAGTTCCCATTATATTTTGAAATCATCATTCCCTTTTGGGAGATTTCAAAATTATCTATTATTCAATTGGCACGTGATATGGTGATCCATCGGGAAGGCCTTTTTTTTTGCCCTAACTCCTTATCAAGCTTTGTGTAGCTCAACGAACCTTTTTCTTTCAAATTTGTTCTTTTCCATAGTCAATGACATTCACATCATTGATCTCACCTCAACGATCATTCATGCTTACAAGCACTTTACACCCTAGTTATAGTGAGGTTAATAATCTAGCCTTGCAAATGTGCATCTTAGTCCCCTTCTGGCCTACTTCCTAGCTTCTCCCTTACAATTGGATTTTGCACCCTTGAAAATGGTATTAGGATTTTAGGATTGCCCTTTGGTTCACAAAGAAAATTGTCCACCTATTCCACAAAAGAATGTGGTTGGAAGAAAGAAAATTTGATTCATTTTTTCCAAAGGAAATAAAAGTTGGGAAACTCAAAAAATTGCATTAGAAAGAATAAAAAAGTTGGGGAGGGAATTTTTTAAAAAATATTTGCCCATTCCAATAAAGAGAGAGGTTGAAAAAATATACAAATAAATGGTCCATCCATTTCAAGGAGAAGGATCTTGGAACAATTTTTTTGTTTAGTGAAGATTTGCCAAAATCATAATCCAAATCGAATTCATTTTTGTGGGTTTCAATTATTAAATTTTTTTAACATCTAAATTGGCAAAAAAAAAAGTGGCACCATATGTGTGTGTGTGTTACTTTCATATCTAGTTTATACCCAAATTTGGTTGAATTTTCCTATGGATGATTATCATTTTGGGTACATCACAAATTGATTAAAAGACATGCTTGAGTTGAAAGGAAATAAAAAATCTACCCATTTTAATAGAGAAAGAATTTGAAGAAATTAAAAAAATAAAATATAAAATCTACTCCTATTGCAAAGGAAAAATAAGTTGGAAAGGGAAACAAATTCTCCATGATTTTTTCCAAGAGGTTTGCAAGATGAAATGTACATCTATAAAGCACAAAGGAGAGGGAGTTTGGAGGGAAAGGGCTTAAATCGATCGATCAATCAATCAATAAAACATCAATTAGAAAAAGAAAAAAGTTGGAGTGAAAAAAATCCAACCCCATTGCAAAGGAAAAAAACTTGGAAGGAAGAAAAAATTAATTAAAAAATTTGTTCACTCAGTCCAAAGTAGAAGTTGGTTGGAGGTGGCTAAATAAATATTGTAGTACTTGGGTAGCTTCGGCTCTAATGTGTCAAAGAATTAATATAATTTTAAGTTTTTGATTCAACACTTGAATTTTTTATTTTGAAATTTTCAAAATACAATAAAATCATTAGATATCTTACAAGTTTGATATTGTATTTTTGCTTAGACTAATCACAATTTATGTTACTTTGTTGGACATGGCATGGGTTAAGTCTAGCTACCTTTATTACATTTTGATTGAATTTTCAACATAAAATACTATTATTTCTAAAAAACTTGGCAAAATGAAAAATAGTATAATTTGTGCCAAAGCTACCCAACTATCATGGTAAATAAAAATCCACCCATTGTTGAGAAAATAAAGGTTGGAGGAAAATATTAAAAATGTCCACCCATCCCATTCCATAAAAGAAGTTGGTTAGAAGGATAAATAAATAAATCAATTGATTTCACTCATTCCAAATAAGAGAGATGTTGGAGAACACAACAAAATGTCTTGGCCATTCCAAAAGGGAAGGTTGGAACAAGAACATGAAAAAGATTGTTTATTGACGATATTAAAAAAAAGGGTTGGAAGGAGAAAATTAAAATGAATTGTTCATTCATTCCATGGGAGTTGAAGGAGGTTGAAAAACATTGCCTTTCAACCTCCAAGTTAGAAGTTGAGATTTTTTAATAGTAAAGTTCACTTGTGTTAAAAAGGAGAAATAACTTGGAGAAAAATTATATATATTGTGCACTTATTGCAAAGGAGAAAAAGGTTGGAAGGAAAATAATTAACTATTCACCATATTTTTTTATGAGCTTTTTTGGAAGTTTGTAGAGGGGTATGTAGGTCCATAGGGGAGATAATAGGTTTGTGGGTAGGTCTAGACACAAAAAAATCACTATTGTTACGATGTAAATTATTATATTTTATTATGTTCAACATTTTGGGAACTTGTAACAATTGTGTAGGTTGTATTTAGACTCCATCCTCTTATTTGTTTATGTTGCTTAGTATTTGATAGGTAGATGATTTATTTAACACTTCCTTATGCTTAATACCAATTCCAATGCCTACTAAAACTCATGTAAGTTGTTGGATGAAGTGGAATCCAAATTGCTTGCAACCGAGAATTGTGATGAGGAGAAAAAAATATGCAATATTTTTCTTTTAATGAAATCTTTCAATGGACATTAGAATGATCTTGTCCTTGGGCTTGGCTTTGTTGAACTTTGAGTTATCCTTAACGTCATCCATATAGGGCACCAACATCAAAATTCAACATAAAACCTCTTTCTCCCACTCCAACAACCTCTCTCTATCCCACAATGCCCATTTCAACTACTATAACAAATTTCACAAAATCTCACCAAAAAAATAGAATTGAAGCAACAAACAAACAAAAAAACACACACACACACACACCTCACTATGTCTGAATGATGTCCCCTTGTCTCTCCACCAAAACCTCATTGTCACACAACAAAATTGGCCTTCACCATGCACACACAAATTGTGAGGTCCCTCTCTCTTTCCAATGAAACCTCGTTGCCATGCATGAAAAAATTGGTCAAGGACCCCTTTTGTACACTCCATGTCATACACACACAAATTACATAACATTTTATGTAAAAAAACCACTCACAATTACTTCCACTCACAAGTTCAAGTCTTTCACATTGCGCCCATGATTTCTCCTAAACTTGCATATTGTCATGTCCACAAACAAGCAAGGACCACTTGAATGGAAAAAATGGGGTGAAACTCTCGAGACCACCAATTTGGGTGCAAATTTGAGTTTCATATTGTGTTATTTTGTTTCTTTGTGCATCCACCTTGCGTTTATTGATCCATACCATGTTTGGCCAAAATAAAATGTTTTTGTATGACTTTGAATAATTCAAATAATAACTGTACTAATTACAATTTTTAAAATTATCATTGCTAGATTTTTTTCTTTTGGCATATATTATTTGTCAAAAATTTCACAATTATCATAATTTATTATTTTTTTAAAAAAAAATTCAGCACCTAAACCAAATAATGTTCTATGATAATGATTATGTTATAAAAAGGATTTCAATCAAGTAGACAAATATTGGGTTTGCATGCCTTAATCATATATGTTTCTTGGATATTATGAACCTTTAGATTTCTCAAACACAAAATGTTTTAACTTGAAGCCAAACACACTAAAGATAAATTCACACCAAGGGATAACTTAGGGGTATTTCTTACCCATTTAACCCTCTCCTGGTTGGGGGATTAAAATGATTAAAGTTTAAGGAATTAACTAACCACTATGTTGTTTGCTCAAAGGGTTTTTAAGAAAAACTAATAAAGAACCTACTCACCTAGTAGGAAAAATATAGAAAGCTCACAAGACCCTTATGGGTTGATTATTTAAAAATTAAAAAAACCTATTTAAACCTTTGGAATTATCATCCATGTTGGTCATCAATCTTTGAAACTACACATGTAAATTTTACCATTATTGAGAAATATTTGGGTAACATTGGAAGGCTTTGGAAAGTTCACATGCATTTGAATTTTGAGATTCTTGCACAATCCCATTAGAATAACTAGACCAACAACAACGAGAAATAAGAAACAACACAAAAAAATGCCACTAATTTGGGAAGAAGTGCCACCTAAAATCTTCTAGACTTGGAATTTAGAAAACCCCACATAATACTTTGCTCCACACCAACATTGTATCTTGTCGCCCCCATATACCATTAGAAGTTATAGTCATAAGTCACCTCTATTTTTCTAAAAATATTTAAAATATTTATTTTAAAACATAAGGTATGTCAAAGCATTTACCCTCTCCTTAACCCCAATGACACATCATTTCTCAACTCAACTTTTTAACCCTTTTATGTGAATGGGATAAGTTAAGGTTAGTTTATTCTCTTAGTTTTTTTTTAAAAAAAAACCACCTTTGTGTGGATCTAACTTAATTTTTTTCATTGTATCTTGGGAATTTGGCCACTACAATCCAAGGTCCATTAATACCTACATAAAACATTTGGAGAAAACCCTAGTGTGTTTGCATGGCACCTTATATTTAAGATTATCCCTCCTAGAAAAAAGGATGGATATTTCATCTCCTCCTTGGGGAGTGAAAGGGATTTTACACCTAAACAAATTGGGAGGGATCTTACACTTACTTGTAAATGTAAGATCCTTCCCATTCTTGAAGAATGGACATAAGAATCCTCCAATCTCTTATGCTTCATGATCTACATATGTTTAGGTTCATGATAACATTTGTTTCATGTTTTACAATGGATAGAGCCCATTGATAGACGATAAGACATTTTCAAGTTGTACAAAGTAAATAAGAAGAGTTAGTTACAATAACAATGGTAGGTGAGAGTGGCTTGCTATATAAGTGAAAAAGGCTAAGTGATGAAAATGTGCAATTAATGATGATTTGCATCATAATGAAGTGTGAAATTGATGCAAATAAGAACAATGCAATTGTCTTTTGTATTACATTTAAATTTGCACAAGGCTGATAAAAAAAAATGAAAATTAGTTCAAAAAAATCTTTTCAATAAGAATTTGTTGATGAAATTTTGTGCATCAATGTGTATTTGTACAAAAAGTTTGAAATCTTCTATCAAAGCACTTTTCAATTTGTTTTAAACTCATGGAGTTGATATTCAAATTATATTTAAATCTTTGGTAATAAATTGTGCTATAATAATGATGATTATGGAGCTTTGAATTTGTAAAATGTTCAAGTCCAGTGAAAAGCTAGGTTTTAAAAAAATTATTTACAAAAATGAAATGAAGGTTTATAATGATTATAAAATGGCAAAAATGTGTAAAATAATGTTTAAATAACAAGCTTTATAATATGATTGGGTGTATATTTACACAAACACACAAACATGAAACAATTGAATATTCATGATTGTCATAACTTACTTTATTTTGAAACCCAAATCAATTGAATATATTTACTATTTAAAAAAATTATACTAATTTTTAGATAATATGTAATTCTAGTTTTGACACAAAAAGTGCACGTTGGAGCTTAGAGACATACAACATTCCCAAAATGCAAGGCCAGATTTAGCTATTGCCTTGTTGACCTAGGCCCCTCTTATCTTGGGAATGCCCCCCCCCACCTTAGGGCTTTCCCATACATGTGAAAGGTTAAGGGTGACCTAATAACACAACAACATTGCAGTGATGTGTGTGTGAGCAAAAAAAAATTCAATAAAAAAATTGGGATTTTTTTTTTTTTTTGGTTTTTTTTTGTAAATTTGGCTACTAAATTTTGGGGAAAAAAAACCCAAATTACAACAACAAAAAAATTTAAGAAAAAAAAAAAAAAAAAAAAAAGCCTGCATCACAACACAACATTTGCTAATAAAAATTAAATATTGAGTAATGTAAAGTGAGGGATAAGTTAAATGCCATCACATGGGTCAATCAAAGCCACCCATCAAGTTCCAATGGACTAACTAGGGTTGTTCCAGACCCTTCCACACTTTTTTCCCACAACCTTTCCACTCCTTTTTCCATCAATGGACTGGTTTTGTCTCTTGTGACAACAATTCACCAAATTAGAATTGAAATCACTACAAAATTGGAAATTACCTGAAATTAATTTGTAATATTAATTCACTTGAAATATTACATTTATAAATTAATTCAAATTTTAAAAAATTGAAAATCATTAGTTCAATTTGGTCATGGTTCAATCAACTAGTGTTGCCTCTTGTGACAATCACAAAATTTGAGAGATACAAAGCAAAGCAAACCCCAAAACCCTTAAAAACCCTAAACCCTAAACCCTAATTGTGATTATGTATCAATTGGATAGATCTTTTGATAGATACAAACTGCTTCTGGATCTAACTAAACATAACATTTCTCATGTGACTATGTATCAGCCTCTCTTTTGCTCACAGAACCACAATGTTTTGTCATCATCAATCACACCATGTCCAGAGACATTTTCAAATTGTAAATTGAATGCAAGACACTTCATCAATGCAAAAGAAATGAGCTTGATTTTTATTCATTACTAGGAGTGACACAAGAAAAACCATACCACAAATATGGTGGCCACCATTCCTTTCGTACCCAATGCTGTAGCTCAAAGACCATGCATTCAATTACTTGACATGGGGATGCTGAGATTATAACAGAAGGACAACTTTTTCCGGAGTAGCTCTCCTCATGTTTTGTTCCAAATTCTTTGATTGCTACATTAGATGGTTCATTATACAATCTTGTGATATACATGCCCACAAGTGGCAATTTCTGCATACACGAGATTTTGCTGCTTGAATTCAGCTTTCCATTTACATTTGTAACTTTTCTGAAACAACTTGGAAGTCGTTGTGAGCACAAGTTTTGGGTTTTTACCTCTGCACAGAAATGGATCACATATCAGCTTAAGAGCAAGTTGTTCTTTGTCTACTTGCAGACACTAATTTTTAGCACATGAAAAAAAATGTAGTAGAAGAGACCCACAGGTCCATTAGATCACCACTCTTCTTCAGAGATATTCAGATTGACTGATTTCAGCTTTCTTAATTACAGCTTTCTTAGTAAGCTGTATCAATGTAAGAACTAAGAATTTCTCCATATTTACAATTCAAGTCAACCTTAGAAGAATTGAGAGATGACCCAATAACAACATCACACATATCAGACAATGTAAGAACAACCGATTAACGAGCATGAATATGAGGAAACACCCAGACCAAAGGAAAAGAGAGAAACATGACCAACTTATGATAACTAAGGAGTGTTTGAACAGCAATAGTTGTACACATGTTCAACAGCAACATGTATGGTGTTCAACTTACCATATCATCCCTGGTGATTTCATTCAGCAGCTCCTGGCAATGGGTGGAGGTTAATGTCTTGAGCATTAACCAAAGTACTGAGTTTCTGTCACCAGATTGGTGGTAACAGGAGAACTCAGCAAGGATGCCGGCTAGCTCAACAAGACCTAGATGGAAGACCAGAAAGAACCCCAAGAAGAGGGAGGAACAAAAAAATAACGAAATTAAAAAGAAAAAACAGAAAACCGAGAAGAGTAGAAGAAACCCATAAAAGAAAGGAGGATGAAAAAGACACAGAAACAAGATGGAGAATTTGAAGAGCACAATCTTTAGATGATCCTAAGAGCTTTCCTCCTAAGAGTTGCTGAACCTTGGTACCTGCACACAATTGATTATTGAGAACACATGAAACATGCAGAGAAGATATTCAAGGAACTATAACAACAAAATCTCATTTTCAAAGGTGAAACAAGTTGGGTTTTGCAACTTCCAAAATGACTAGGTAGTTTTCTAAAATGACCATGTAGTCAAAATGGAAATTGCAAAACACAAGTTGTTGGAAGTTGCAAAACCCAACTTGTTTCACGAGGTCAAAAAGGTCGAAAGGACACTTTTTGTAGTTGTTTGAAGAGAATGCTCCTTAAGTCTATAGAAAGCACAACAGCTTTCAGCTTGAAACTGAAAGATCCCTGCAATGCCACAGACTCCAAAGAATCTTCAGACTCAAATGCATTACTACTTTTTCCAGGACCAATTCACAGCAAAGCAAATTGATCACATGAAAAACATTACAAGCTCTCCCAGGAAAAGACAGAACTCTTACTTGCATAGTAGTTCACATGAGTTTTGTTCATAAAATCTGTGGCAAATTGTGACTAAGTCTATCATAGTTCTTGATTGCATGAGAAAACAATATTTGGAGGAGGAAGAAGAGATCCAAAAGTGAAGCAGAAAAAATCCACAATCTGTCTGCATGATGTTCTTCTACTTGATGTTCTTCTTATGAAGAATTTCTTAAGGAGAGGTAGAAAGTGCAGCAACTATTGAAGAGACCAAGAAATTAAGCGGCAGCGATGCATTTTGCCTTTGGACACAATTGCTAAATGATTTCCAAACACAACGACAAAGAGTGTAAGCTGTTGCAAACAAATAGCAAGTTTCTTGCATTTCTGAAGGTCAAAAAGCAGAAATGAACAATCACATGTGATTCCCAACAATTCAAGCACACAAAAAAACGCCCTGTGAGTGAGCGAGTGCAATCATCATGATGTGTATGTGAAGAAGATGTATCAAGTGCCCACCACAAATGGGCTACTAAAATCCTTTACAAAACTGAAGATTACATGTGTACAGATATGTGATTGAGCATCATACCACAGAGTTCTAAAAACTGTGTCTGTGGTATGCAAATTTTGCAAACTAACAACACCCTTATTATGTAACCTATGAGGTAGAATACATGACTTGTGAGAGAGAGATCCTAGCAAAACAAGCCCTGTAAAAGCAAGCTTCAGAACTCAGAAACCAAATCACATATTTCATACAGACCTTTTGTACCATCCAAAATTTCTTTCTCGAGAGGTTTTTGTGTGTGTACCGGACAGACCTCGGTTTGCTTGTTTTGGGGGGGTACAGAAGAAGAAGAAATATTTTTCTAGGGTTACCATCGCAACCCAAGTCTGACAACATCTCCTAACAATCCTTCATTTACAGGAGATTGATCTCTCACTGAATCATTTTCAGGCGCTGCTACCATCCCTCCTACTGCTCTTGCTGCTGATGATGGAGGTTCGGTGTTGTTAGAGGTTGTCCAGAATGAAGGAAAACCTCTCAGAAGATCACTTGTATTGCTACCAAACATGCCAAGTTGAGCTCCAAAGTTGTCTTCTGATCTAAGCATTTGACCTTCGTTACTGTTTTGCACCTGCATCTGGTTTTGAGCTCCAGACAGTTGTTGTGGTTGTTGTTGTTGTTGTTGGTGTCTAAGAATGCTGAGATCTTGAACTGAAGGATTAAACTCTTGCAAGCTTCCATGGCCTCTAAGGAAACTGGGTTCTTGAATGTTCAAGGATTGAAGACCACTGCCAACCCCATTGGCACTGGCACCAGTCTGCTGCTGAATCTCTTGAGCTTGAGGGCTCAATCGTGATGTCACTGATATATGATCAGTCTGAGCTCCTGCTTGAATTTGCACAGTCAAGTCATAGTTGCTGCGGAGTGGGTGAACAGAGGAGTTCAGGGATGTGAATGGGAAGCTTGAAGTTGGTGGAGGTGGTTGGTAGGGTGCTCCACCAGGTCTGTTTTCTCCTGAGGCAGGGAGAGCAGGTGGTGCATCAGAGCTGGAGTTTCTGGAGCTCATTGCAGGGTGTACATGATTATGAGTACCCTCGTAGGTTGTGATAACAAGCCCTGTGTCCTCAGCTGATCGCTCCACCCTCTTCCTCACTGGACACTTTGGACTTGTGCACCTGTAGTAGCTCCTGGACCATACACAGAGAGAAACAATCCAAACCTCATCAGTTTTCAGGAAAGCAATGTCAGATGGAAGTTGGTACATTGATGAAAGGCAAAAGATCATGATTTTTACTCCTGATTGAAGCAAGAGCTAGATGTCAAAGGAAGCTCAAGATCATATTAACAGCTTCAAGAAGAGTTTGAACATGAGCTTCATGAGCTCTGTGCACCCTCAGAGACCCATATGGGAAGGAAAAGCTCGCAGCTCTAGAGAAAGCTTAGAAACAAAAAGAAGATGAATGAGGAGGTTCGGTGGAAGTGATCATAATTCATTTTTCTTTCTTCTCTGAGAGAGAAGGTGGGAAGAAGAAGATGAGTTTATTTACCGAGGGTGAGGACTGTTCTTCACAGCTTTCTGTCCATACTTTCTCCACTTGTAGCCATCTTCCATGATGTCAACCTCGCTGCGTGTTTGGATTGCATATCGTGGTTCTCGAACCCTTTTTTGACCTTTCTTGCGAGGCTTGTTTGATCTGCAAAGAGAGAGAGAGAGCAACATCATCATCACCATCACCGCATAAGAAGAAGAAGCTCAACTCATGATGCACTGAGGACATCCACAGATGATGATGCCATGGAAGAAGAAGTTCATAATTTCTGAACTTTCTTCACAAAGAGAGAAAGCAGCTAAGCTTCTTTGTGTTCTTTGTTTCTCAGTGATGGATGGCTTGCACCCATTCATCTGCCTGCCTACAAGTGAGGTTCTCATGGAGCTCGCATACAACCAAGAAATTCAGACATTATCACGAGAGCCAAAGAAACAACAAGAGCTTCATGTCAGCCAAAGAATCTATGGGCATTTGCAGAAATTCTTGCATTGGGTTTTTGCACACTTACGGTTTCTTGAGCTCTGGAGATTGAATCTCTTCACTCTCGTCCATAGCTCGGTCGGGGGTTTTCCTCTTGCTGGTGCTTGCAGAGGGGCCAGCAGCAGCAGCAGCAGCAGCGGAGGAGGAGGCTGGAAGTTTGGAGGCATCATCCTCAGGTCCATCACTGAAGGAGCCGGAAGAAAACGAAGAATTGGGTGTACTAGGAAGAGTGGAAGCTGCAGAGGCAGGAAGACGAGCTGGAGATGGCGAGCGGCGTCCTCCATGGGTGGTGGTGGTCATGGAAGAAGGAGATGGAGAGGTCAAGACCGGAGACAATGATCCTCTTCGCGGAGGAGAAGGCGAATGAAACTGCTGCTGCATCATCGTCTGCTGCTGCGAAGAGGAAGAAGAAGCCGCCTGCTGCGTGTTGTAAAAGTCTGCATCATCAACCACCTGCTGCTGCTGCTGCTGCTGCTGCTGACCTAGAAGAGGAGCTTGATGATGCCCCGCCGCGAACTGCTGATTCCTCGAGCTCGGAAGAACAGTGGAGGAGATGGGTGTATTCAGAAGCTCCTGGATTGCATCATAGTTGGCCTGGCCAAAGTTTCCAATTCTGGGCGTGATCTGGTTATCCCCGAAGCCCCAAGCGGCGGAGGTAGAGGAGAAATCAGCGATGGGATCGGAGAGCAATTCGTTCTGAAGCTGGTGCAAGAAGAAACCAGTGGAAGAAGGCAAAGGCACCGCCGATGAAGAAGGTCCAGAGCCGCCGCCAGATGCTGCTGCTGCTGTATGATCACTGCTGCTGCTGCTGCTGAGGAGGAGGTTGCGCCATTGAGCTGTGGGCGATGGCACTGCAAGAGGATACATAAGAAGCTCGTCCGCAAAGCTCGCAAATCCTCCCTGTCCCTGCTGCTGCTGCTGCTGCATCAAGAAGGCGTTGTTCACCTCTCGCAGAGGAGGAGGGTTCACAAACAGTTGTTGTTGTTGTTGTGAACCCAATGGTACAACATCCTCGCCCAATGCTCTTATCAGCCTGTCAAGCTCGTTCTCGTGCGCCCCCCCCATTGCCATGAGCTCCAGTCCTGAAAGCTCCAGGGTCGCCAATTGCTTCAACAACTCAAGAATATCGTCGGAGCTTTCTTCTTCAACCCAATGCTGCTGCTGCTGCTGCAGCAGCAACAACAACAACAACTACAACAACAAAAGTAGTGAGAGGTAATATGTCGGAGATGATGGGTTTGCATTTACGAAGTGCTCCTAGTTGTTGGTGGTGTTGTTGTTCTCGATTCAGCTCAAGAGAAAGAATTCTGTCTCTGTCTGTGTTTCTTTGTCTGTGCCTGTCTGTGGGTCTGTTTCCTTCCTTTGTAGAATGCACAATCCCTTCTTCGAGTCCCTGAATGGCGCAACTGAGCATCAACAGAAGAGAGTCGAGAACCACAGCGAGTGGGGCGGCTCCAATTTCTTCACCAACGACAACAAACGAGGTGTTTGCATCAATTGGGGAGGGAGGGAGAAAACAGTGCCCAGGAGCTGGAACGATTGTGCTTCTCCTCGTCTTCTTCTTCTTCTTCTTCCTGCTTCTTCTGCTGCTATAACGCCCAAATTTCACCAGAATGCAAGACAAAAAAAAACCCACAACAAAACAAAGAAAAACACACGACAAGCTAGCATACCCAAAACTCCACCAATGCTGCCAAGAACAAGAAGAGAAATGGCAACAAACCCACAATCATCATCCACCTCAAAACAGCGACAAAAACCACCGCAAAAACAAAAATCTCTCTCTCTCTCTCTCTCTCTCTCTCTCACACACACACACACACACACACACACGCACACACACAACTCCACCACCCCTCTCCCCCACTTGCTCCCAAAAAAAGAGAAAAAAAAAATTCACACAAAAACACAAATCAAATCAAAAAGAAAGAAAGCAAGAAAACGGCAACAACAGCAACAGCAGCAGCAGCAGAGCGTGCAAAACGCAACGCAGGCGAGGTTGGAAAACAAAGCGGAAAACAAACGCAGAAGAAAGAAGGCGAAGCTCCTTATCAACAACTCCCAGTAAAGACAGTAAAACAGGCGTGAGGGGGAAGAAAATCTTGTAGCCACGAAAGAAGAACAAGAACAACAATAAAGAATTGGGAAGACCAAGAAGAAGAAGAAGAAGAAGAAGAATCAGAAAGAAAAAGATGTGGAAGGCAACAGGGAAAAAGAACCAGCCCTCACTGACTTTCTTTTCTTTTGGTACCTACTACTAGGCTCCTGACACCTACTCTCTTACTGTCCCCACCTCTCCCCCCTCTCACCCCCCACCACACCACAACAAAATAATAAATAAATAAATAAATAAATAAGAAGAGCGTGTCGGTTGTTACTTACCTACCTATCAGGGTTTTTCATTTATAAAACAATTGTGATACCTATAGAACCATTTTGGGGAAAGAAAAAACAAAATTTTCCCCAAAATTTCCCAAATTTTAGTTTGATCTATAATTCCCAAATTTCCCAAATTTTTCTAATCTTATTAAGTGTGAATTTTTAATTATAAATAATTTAAGAAAATATATGTATATGGGAAAATGATCACTGCTGGTACCTACTAAAAGCTTTGGCTAAAAACAACAACTCTCAACAAAACCCAAGTGCCCACAATTGACACAAATAGATAGGTACTATTAAAAAAACATTACTATTTTTTTTATAAAATTATAAAATTTTAATTTGAATTTTTTTTTTCCCCTTGTATGACTCAACTGAGTAGTAGTAGTAGTAGTAGTAGTGGGGCTATGAACCCTTTCTTTTGAAGTTCAGAGAAAAAGAGATCAATGTGAGAACCTACCTACACAAGACTATTTTTTTTGTCTTTTTCATTTGAAAAGAAATTGTTTGGTTTGTTGGTTTGTTTGCTTTTGCTTGTTCGTTTTACATTGGTATTGGAATTGTCTTTTGGGGGGGGGTTGGGGTTGGGGGGGTTGGCGGGGGGTGTGTGTGTTTGTTGTGTGTGCACGCGCTTAAGACGGATTTTGTGTAGAGAGAGAGACGGAAA